>Ga0214543_1003672_pt1 | contig 29633 bp, 13 predicted proteins | sample CNSS2metaG_FD_160094 | JGI IMG/M metagenome (GOLD analysis project Ga0214543, IMG submission 160094) | Root nodule microbial communities from cowpea collected in UCLA plant growth center, Los Angeles, California, USA - CNSS2 | ecosystem: Host-associated > Plants > Roots > Nodule | place: USA... | reverse complement strand
TATATATATATATATATATATATATATATATATATATATATATATATATATATAATTAATATAAAATAAATTTTATTTTATTTGTTTAATTTTTTATTTAATAAAAATTATTAAATTAACATAAACTAATATGATAACATAATTTTACATATGTTAACTCGAAGAGAAAATTCTGTTAACAAATTTTAAAATGCATTTTTTTAAATTAAAAGTAATAAATATTAATATAATAATTTTTTAAAATATTTATACAAATTAATATAAAGTAAATTTTATTTATTTATTTAAATTGTAGTTTAATTAAAGTTATTAAATATTTAAATTAATATAAATTAAAAAATTAACATAAGTTTTCGTATGGTAACCGGACGTGGAAATCTGGTTAACACTTTTCAAAAAATATTTTTTATAATTTTAAAGTAATAAATCTTAATATATTAAAATATTAAAAAATTTAAAAAATTAATAATAAAAAATTGAAAGTAAATGTAAATTAAAGATTAAAAAATAAATGAAAAAAAAAATATATATATATATATATATATATATATATATATATATATTTTGTTAAAGAATTAATTTTTTTAATTTAATTTATTTTAAAATATTATTTATCTTTTGTAAATCGTGTCAAAAAAATAAAATGTATATATTAAATAAATTAAAAAGTTAAAATAAAAAATAAATTTTAAGAAAAGTAACAATCAACAAAAGTAAATAAAAAAAAAAATATATATATATATATATATATATATATATATATATATATATATATATATAAACTGATTTTGACATCTGTTTTTATATATATACTAAATGTCGACATCCGTAGATAACATAAAATCATTATACCGAATGTCGACATCTGAAATATGAAAAAAACAATCTTTAAGAAAAAAAATACCGAATATCAATTTCTGTAGAACAAAAAAGTATTGGATGTCGACATCCGTTGAAAAAATAAAAACTTTAGAGTGTCAGTTAGAGAAAAAAAAAGTAGTTATTTTAACTAAGGAAAAAATAGAAATTAACATAAAAAATTGAAGGTACAACAGAAGTGTTTGGAGATATAGGGAGGAACCTTAAATATAATAGGCCCTAACCAAGCATGACTAACATGTATATGGCGGTTTCTTCCTGCACTCCAAACTTTTTTATAATACCCATTTAACCCTAAAAAAAGTCAACAACTTAAAATTAGGGATGGCAAAATGGGTCAGTCCGACCCGTTTTGGTCCAGTCCGTTTTTGTCCCGTAAAAAACGGGTCATGTCGGACTAACCTGCCAAACAGAAACGGACCAACAATCACAACCTGTCCTGTATTGGACGGGCTAACGGGCCCCATCCACATTTTTTTTTAATTTTCTTAAATCTTTTTTAATTTTTTTTTAATTTTTTTAATTTTTTAATTTTTAATTTTTAAAATTTGTTTATATTTACATATAAATTATTATTAAAGGCATATTTAATCAAATAAAATATTTTAAAAAATTTTAATTGATTAGTTAATTTTTTTTAATTAGATAAATTAAAATAATTATTAAATTTACATATTAAATTATTCAATTATAACTAATAATTGAAACTTAATTTGTAGGTGTTAATGATTTTAATTATAATACTATAATATATTTACATATATAAAAAATATAATATAAAAAATTAATCTTTTTAATTAGTTTTATTTTTTTATTTTTTTTTAAATGGATTGACTGACCCGTACTTTGACCCGTCAAATTGACGGACTTGACGTGACAAGTCAAAACAGACTGACAGATTGAAATCTTCAACCTAACCCGTCCCTTTTAACACATAGTGGATCAACCCTACCTAAAACCCTGTATTGTACATCTTCTTCTCAATTTGGAAACAGGTTGCTACACCCGAAAGACGCCTCTACAAGTTGATGCACCCCCAAGCAGAACACCTCCTTCCTTCTTGACAACCTCACGCACTTCCATTGTTGTTCAGTGGTTCAAAAGCGTTGCACCTGCATTGGGTTCTTCATTCCTGTGCAGGGTGAACCACTTTTAAAATGTCTAAAATCATATTTGAGAATCCGGTATTTGCATATTCCCATCTTCTTCAAAACGTGGGACTTCTTCACCCAACCACCATGGAAGCTTCAATGAACCCCTGATGCCAACCTCTTTCTCTTGTGTGGGGTTTCCTCCAGATTCATGAGTTGCGAAGCCAATATGCTACAACCTCATCTCACTGTTCACAGCAGCGTCAGATGCCAAACTGGAATGTGAATCCGATGAATAAATACCTTACTGAGGTTATGTAATTGAGAAATGATAGGTTGACACCCACATTTGACCACTTTTTTTACCACTTTAAAATTAACTTGTAATCCAAGACAAATTAACTTGTAACCTATGAAGGTGGTAAAAAAAGTGGTCAAATGTGGGTGTCAACCTATCATTTCTCTATGTAATTATGTGATCCGGTTCCTCTTTACCAGAACCCAAAAAACGGGTTCATTTATTTAATTATTTAATATATACTAATGAGGCAAAAATGGGAATGATTGAAAAAAGAATAGGACGGAAGAAGAATCAACTTGTCGAGTTGAGTTGACTTGAGTAAGCTTAGAGTTCTAACATGGTTCAAATTTGGTCTAAACTGACTTTGTTCAACCTGAGCCCAAATTTACTTTATTTGGACTAGAGTTAACTTGACTTGACTTGAGTTTGATTTAGGTCAACACAACTTAAATCCAAACAAACTTAGTTTAATCTTAGCTTAAACAAACTTGATTTAATCAGGATCTAAATCTACTTAATTCAAGTTAAGCTGAAATAGTCTTTAACTGAATTTGAATTCAAGTTGATTTAACTTGAGTTAGGCTCAATTGACTTAATCATTAACTTGATGCTATATTACTTGATTATGACATTATTTAAAAGTTCATAATTTAAAAATAATTTAATTGAGAATTTCTTTATAAATATAAAATAAAAAAGTCTTAAAAAATTTTAACAAAAAGGTGATATCAATCATCAACCATAAAAAATATAACTACTAATATTTTTTACAAGTATTTAATATTTAAACAATTTTTTGAATTCAATAATAATTAAAATATTTTATGTAATAAAAAAAATAAATTTTAATAACTTTATCTTGAAAAATATTTAAAAAAGAAAAATAATTTGAAATAAGATTAATTTAAATTTAATATATTTAAATGTTATAGAATTAGATCATTTGACAATTTAGACAAACTTCTAGATTTTGAGAATTGTTACCCTCACAACGCATAAATAAATTATATTTTTAAATCCAATGAAGAAATTCTTCTGCAAAGCTAATGTAGGGAATTGAAAACGACGTCGCTCTTTCTTCACTCATGCTTAAGTCTAAACTCGCGCGGTTTGATTTGATTCGGCGTCGTTTTAGCGAGCATCTTTGAAAGGGGTCATTATTTTGTTACCTGTGAGGCTGTAATAGAGAGAGAGAGAGAGAGAGAGAGAGAGAGAGAGAGAAGGAAATTGGGGCAAAATGGGGTATGTCATGAGAGTGAGATTGGCGTCGTTCTTCGCCGGGGCTGCAACGGCGTCGTTTGCGGGCCTCTACATCCTCCACAAGGATTACAAGGTTGCACACCAATCTTTTTCCAAACAGGTACACGCAAATATCCTCATCAATTTCTCTCCCTTTTTAATTTTTATTATTTTGGTGTTCTCATTTTTTTTCGGTTGATTTATGTTGCATTTAGTTTTTGTTCCCCTAATCATGTCATTGCGTGAGCTGTTCATCGAAATCTCTTATAGGTGTTAATTATAATACCTTTTTTGGAATTTTGGTTAGGAAGAGAGATACGATATTGATATAAAATGATGATGAGTTGATGCGATTATGGTTGAGATAAATGGGTTAGAAATGCCACCAATGCATGTAAGAATTTTGCAATTGGTAGGGGCTTCTGTTTTCCTCATAAATTTGTTTCCTTCTTGTTGTAATGTTAAAGTCTTCACCAATGGTTGTAGCGATGCTGTGTTGTGGCTGGGTTTTAAAGCTATTCTACTTATCCTGCGCCACAAAATGTAGGAAACATGCCATTTTGTTTCTTATTATTTAGATGACTGTATTTTGTCTTTTGATTGATGGGGAATGAGGACTGTGCAGGGGAAGCAGGCTGCTTCATTTTTGTATCCTGTTTTTTGTATGAATTGAATTGAAATGAGATTAGCTAAAAATAGTTAACTCATTTTAATTTGCGTTTTATTCTTATCTTAGTTTTCACTCATTTTCACTTAACTCAAACAACTCCATTTTCTACTCATTTCCTGTCTCTTCTTTTACTTCTTTTCCTTTCTTCATTCTCTCGCTTTACATCAGTCTATCCAAACAAAGACTTAGCTTCCATCTTGGATAATCTTCTGTTCGATTTCAATTTTAACAGTACATCTTTTGTGTGACCTGACCCGAGCAGAGGTGGGTTTGGGTTGGGTTTCTACGCTCTTAATTGGTATTTTGGATTATTGAGAGGCAGTCATGGTATGGTGGTGATATTTACATTTTTTGCAGAATGAACAATAGAATAGATATAATATTTATATCTCGTTGCCTCGTGTAATAACCTAAGCCTTACTTGTTAACAACAGATCTGTTGGAAATATTGAATATGATTATTGTTTATTCCCTGGTTACTACAATATACACATACTTGCAATATCTGCATGTATTTTATTTATTTTGCGCTTGCTTTTAGTTAGTTTGTTTAATGCAAAGACTTGTCTTGCTGTTGTAGGTTTGTTATGTGTATTTTCCTCCCAACATTGATCTGTTTCTCCCTAGCCTTTTTCATGAAATTCTCGGTCCCTGAATTTGTCAATAAACATTTCTCGTTGTTTTGTTCTCTATAAGACCTCCTCGACTTGTCTAGTGCATTTCCATTAAGTGTTTTCCTGTCTTACCTTCTTCGACGTATGCAAACTGGTTTTATCAATAATGACTTAGTCTTATTTGTTTTAGAACGGGATAAATTTTCCTTCGTGGTTCTTGTAAGGACTTTCAAATTAAATAGTGGATTGTTATTTTTGTAAGTGTTAAGTGCAATGCTTCAGTTGTTGTATTTAATATAGCTTTTTAGAGACATGTGGAAGTTTTGCATGAATGAGGAATGCAATGGGAGCTGCAAACTACCATCATACTTTGTTGCTGTCTCGAATGAATGTCTCTTCCCTCATGGTTTAAAATTTTTGTTTATTGTCAAAAATTGAAAATGCAGATGGTTTCTTTTCTAATTGTTCTTACGGTAGAAGATGTATTGCTGCAAATTTTATTTGGAATTTCTCTTTTTGAATCTTAAATCCAAATTATGTCTACTCATGGAATTGAGCCATATTGTTCGTGCTATTTGGAGATAGCACCGGTTTGGATAACTATTTTTGGTAAACATTTCTAAGAAAACAAAGATAGGAAGGAAAAACAGAAGAAACATATCTATCTATAAGCTAAAATTAATTTATTCGCAAAGATGTAGTTTTTTTTTTTAAAATTAGACTTCTAATTTATACATAGCTAGTAAAAACTTATTTTAATATTTTTCAAGTGATTACTGAGAAGTTTATCAAAATAAATCCATAATAGATTTGCGTCACATTTGTAGTGATACCTCGCATATTGGTAATCATCTCTCATTCCATCATTTTCTTGCATGGGAAAGGAATGAGTTAGGTTTAGGTTTTGTTTGAAAATTGACATTGTAATTTTTACAACTCGTGTTGTGCTCCGCTTCATGAACGAACTTTCCTTGCTTTTTCAGATGAATGACCTCCACAATTCACTAGAAAGTCGAATTTCTGCCTTGGAAAAACTGAAACAAACGGAAACTTCGGAACAGGTTGAAGCATCAGAATAGACTCCAGACTGAGCATCCATTACGGAAAAAAAATGATTCAATGTGCTTACTATGAAAAGTGACTTTTGGTTTGCTTTCTTCAGGAATAAGTTCAAGTTGACTCATTTTATGGCACCTCACCTCACTGACTTTTTCGTCTAAAGAGTACGGATCTGTTGTGCCACCAAATGTATTGTTGATTATTTTTCGGCCATGAGCATTTAGCTTTCGCCGCGGTTGTACGTGGTAATTGAGTAATATTTGAATGACTTGTTTTTACTTTTTAAATATGAAAATTGTGCTTTCTTTGTTGTTTCTGTTCACTGCATATAGCTTGAGAATAAAATTTATGTTCTGCTTAAAGAATATTTTGTGTAATAGTTTTACCACCATTCTAAGACCCAATATTGCAACGTACTATTCTGGTAATCCTTGAATTAATGAAATTAAACAGGTAAAACTGTGCTTGTTTCCACAAGGTGGTGTGAGTGATTTGTTTCAAATTGATATATGAAAAAAGAAAGATAAATTCTGTGGGCTCCATTTTCGTCATTTCTCATATATTGCAAACTAGTGAGAAATGTCAAGAAAGATGCATTGTTCCAACAGTGATAAGATTTGAACAAAGAGTAAAAAGTTGTTGCATTACCGTTTGGTTTTTGTGTTGGGGTAACCATTGAAGTTTAGTTCTCCCTTCTATACCTGATTTAAGCTGGAGGTTCTTGGAGCTCCACACGTAACCTTGGAAACACTATCAATGAGCACATGTAAGATCCCAAAAATACATCAATGATTTTTTCTTGTATTGGTCTATGTTGAATTCGATCTGTGATTCACATTGTTAATAGTATGAAGGTAATTCATGACTTGATGTGGGTGAGTTTTCATGTTGTGCATGTGTTTGTTTGACACCAAGATCACGTTATGCATAGCTTCTTTGGATGAAATTATTGTTATTGATCGACCAGGGAAACAATATCATTTATGAGTGGAGCATAGTCGATTATCAATCGATTATGTACAACTATTTCGCATCTCAATTTGATTATTGCACATATGAATTTGAATAGCGTCGTAGTTGGGATTAAAGTATTTACAATTGGGTAGAAGAGTTTAGGATTGAAAATATGAAAGTATTATTTATTTCATTGAGATAGAAGACCATTTTTGTAGTAGTTATTAAAATGTTGAAAAAAGGTTGATATTTTTTTTTATCTTAGTTTAATATGCATAGTAGTGTTTAGAATTTTTTTAATATAGACAAAAATTATGGTTTGACTTTTAAGATACAATTTAATTTAAAAGTATCTTGCAGATTAAATTTTGAAATTATTAGTTAATATTTTATAGTAGATATAAATGTCATTTCGAAATGTATTTTTATTATATTATGATTTTTATTTTAATTTAAAATTTATTTTAACTTTAATTTATGATTTTATAAACTTTTTAGCATTAAGAATTTTTACTAAGCTACATATATTGACAAGCATGAAATAATTGACTATTATTTTTTAAGGGGGTATGGACAAACTTTTTCAGCTAATACATGAGTATTCAAACATTTCTACCATTTAATCAAATATGATTTTTAATACAAGCTTAATTTGATCATTTTTGTGAACCTTACGATTAATGCAATTTTTTTATCACATAAATTAAATAATTCACAATTTTTTTATTTATTTCTCTTCATTTTTCAATATTCTTTTCTGATTCAAACACTCTTATTTTACACCATTTTTCTTTCTTTAATTCCCTTTTCACTTTATTTCAGAATCAAACAAAGGCCAGTTAAAATGTTTAGGGTGGGAAAAAAATAGCTTAATTATACTAAACTATAGTTAACTAAACTATATCAAATTAAAAATAATTGAACTATTAATAATAAAATTGAATTGTACTATTGATTAGTTAAAGTTTTGAAAAACTGTACTTGAAATGGTTAACTATTTGCACTAATAGTTAACTATTATACTATTCATGATTAAGTTTATTTTCCCTTAGTTAGCAATAGAGGTTTTTCAAGAGCATTGAAGGACAAAGAATGGGGGTGGTGTGGAATTTCCTGAGGTGGAATAAGATGAAGCTACAACATTGATTTCACCGGTTTGATAGACCAAAATTTTATATAAATTTTTCATTTTCTTAGTTTAATATAATTCAATTTTAATTTTAATATTTCGAAAGAATGATACATTCCTTTAAAAAATTGGTATTTGAAAATAATAACATTCTTTTACATGATTTTGGTTAATATATGATTTAGCATATATTTAATTTACTAATAAAAGTAGTTGACGTTGTGAATAATTAATTAAGTTGCCAATGAATGACATATAAAGTAATTATAAAAAAATATAAATATGAGTACTCTAACTAAAAATAAATGAATGTAGTAACAGTGATAATAAATAAGTAATATAGTACTACTTTTTTAAAAGGTTGCTTATAAATGAATTACAACGATTAATGAGAATTTAAATTTATTTACAAAATAAGTATAATAAAATCAATTTTTATTTATATAAAATTAATAATATACTTATAAATATTTAAATATGTTATATTTAGATACAAAATTGAAAATATTATTATATTTTTAAGAAAACAAAATGTAAAATATAATTTTAAGTCATCTTTTTATATTTAATTTCCAATTTAACTTTAGTTACATAAAACAAAAATATATAAAATTATATAAGTAAATATATTTTACTAATTTTTAGTTAATAATTAATTTTATTTACATAAACATATGTATTAAGATATAAACCCTTGTATTAACACGTATTAATATGTTGATTTTGGTGTATTAATTGAAGTATGATATATATGATGTTGGTTTTGTCTTCAATATGATTTTTGAAATATAAATCTTGTTTATGTTGTTTAAGATTTTGTAATTTTCTTAAGCAGTTTAGTTCAAAATCAATGTAATTCGGTATAAAAATAGTACAATTTGGTTCAAAAATAGTGTAGTTGGTTCAAAATCAGTGCATTTCAGTTCAAAAATAGTGCAATTCAATTTTAAATTAGTAAAATTCAGTTTAAAATCATTACAATTTGGTTCAAAAATATTACAATTCAGTTCAAAAATAGTACATTTGGTTCAAAATTAGTGCAATTCAATCAAAAAATAATACATTTTGGTTCAAAATCAAAGCAATTCGATTCAAAAACGATTCAAAAATATTGTAGTTAAGTTCAAAAATAGTGCAATTCAGTTTAAGAATAATGCAGTTCGTCAAACATATATGTTTATAACAATTCAGTTCATATTATAGTGCACTGCAGTTCAGTACAATTCAATTCAGTTCAGTTTGTCAGAAAAAAAAATAATTCAGTTCAGTTTGTTTGAACTGTTTTTCAGTTCAATGCAGTCCAAATGAACTATTTTTTAGTACAGTGCAGTTTTTAATGTTTCAGTGCAGTTCAGTACATTTTAAATGTTGACAAAAGGGTGCAAATTACTATCTTCATGAAACCATTCATCTGACGTTAGATAGATCTTAAGCTATCACAAGACTTGATTTTAGTGTATGAGACAATTTAGGAAATCCAAAAAATGAATTAAGCTGTCATTGTCCTACAAACTCTCATAATGTCAAGCTCTAGTCGATTGCTTATAAATGAAAAAAATAATTTCACATAAAATATTTGGAAAAAAGTTCATTATAAAGTTGAAGTATCTCTTAAATAAGGTATATCTAATATTTAGTTTGGAAAATAGATCGTCAAATATGTTAAAAAGGTTACAATCAATATCTTTCAAGTGAACAGGTTGTTTTGAAATTTTGATTTTTTTAGTTATTCAAAACAATTTTAAGATACATTTTTAATCGATTAGCAAGATGATGTATGGATAATGCTTAATTATGATACATTTTCAATCATCAAGATTCATATATACGAGAGAAAAAAGGAACAAGTGATAATAATTTTTATACCATTTCAATTATATGAGAATCGGAATTTACATCCAATTATCTAATAACTTTAGTTAGATTTCTGCTATTAAAATTAAGAGTCAAAGATTACAATATGCACTTATATAATTTCTATTCTATATAAAATCTTGAAATAACTCTCAAGAAATACAATCAAAAAGCAATACTTCACATAATTGTTCTAAATCTATCACTTATACACAATGAAAAAAATACAAAAGATTGAATAACAAAAGACAAAACTAGGAAAGAATACACATTGTGTTAATACCACAATATCACCTAATGTCAAATAAGAAGCTCTTAAAAACTCTTAATCTTGAACAAATATTTACTATAATTTATTAAGTATCTTTATTTAGTAGTTTTTTTTACTAGTAATTGAGATGTTACATTTTTAAATATTAGTTAAATATTTTCTTAAAAGTAAAAAAATACAGTATTACCAAACAATCAATGTTGAAAGAATACATTTTTATTTAATATTAAATATTTATATAAACATTAAATAAGAGTATTGAATAACAATTAAATAAATATTGATTTATTATATAAAAAAAGAAAGGAAATCAAATGTATGGCTTATAAAATTAATATAATTTTTTAGATTATTTATTAAATTAAATGTGTTTCAACAATTTAAAATGGGAACCAATAAAAAAACAAATACGTTTACATCTATTCCCATCTTATTGTTACAAACAAATGAATGGTAGAAAATGGCCACTATGGAAGGGCTTAAAGTAAATAAACTTGCTGCTGTACTAAGTATAAAATATTGAAGAGGTAGAGAATAATATTGGAGTGCAATGTTGTATTATTCACTTAATCAAACTTTTAAATAGGTAAATAACAAATAATTAGGTGCTACAAATTAGGGGTCCACTACTAACAGAAAACAAAATTATAGGAGCACTCACAGAAAATATCTCTAAATATATGGCAATCAACTAATTACTTGGACTTTAATCTCCGCAGCTCTGCACACATATGCACGTTCTTAACAAACTCTCCTTAAACCAAAATATTAGAAAATATTTTGTTTAAAAGATGGTAATATTAAACTTATGGATCTTCCAAAACTGCAAACACCCAACAACCTTCTTAACCTTTGAAAAACAACTATTTTCAGAGATTTAGTGAAAATATCAGCAACTTGGTCTTTACTTCTACAATAAATCAAATTGATGACTCCATTATTTGTGAGATCTCTCAAATAATGGTACTTAACATCTATATGTTTGCTTCTTTCTTGTAACACAAGATTTGCGTCACATTTGTAGTGATACCTCGCATATTGGCAATCATCTCTCACTCCATCATTTTCTTGCATGGGAAAGGAATGAGTTAGGTTTTGTTTGAAAATTGGCATTGTAATTTTTACAACTCGTGTTCTGCTCCACTTCATCAACGAACTTTCCTTGCTTTTCCAGATGAATGACCTCCACAATTCACTAGAAAGTCGAATTTCTGCCTTCCTAATGAAATATTCTCTCAAAATTAGTGGAAGAAAATGGTCACTATGGAAGGACTGAAAGTGAGTAAATTTGCTGCTGTAAGTATAAAATATTGAAGAGGCAGATAATAATATTGGAGTGCACTGTTGTATTAAATAGGTAAATAACAAATAGTTAATGCTACAAATTAAGGGTCCACTACTAACAGAAAATAAAATTATAGGAGCACTCATAGAAAATATCTCTAAATATATGGCAATCAACTAACTACTTGGACTTTAACCTTCGCAGCTCTATGCACACATATGCACGTTCTTAACAAACTCTCCTTAAACCAAAATATTAGAAAATATTTTGTTTAAAAGATGGTAGTATTAAACTGATGGATCTTCCAAAAGTGCAAACACCCAACAACCTTCTTAACCTTTGAAAAACAACTATTTTCAGAGATTTAGTAAAAATATCAGCAACTTGGTCTTCACATCAAATCATTGACTTCATTATTTGTGAGATCTCTCAAATAATGGTACTTAACATTTATATGTTTGTTTCTTCTGTGTAACACAGGATTTTTTGAAAGTTTGATTGTCGAATTATTGTCGCAATAAATTGTTGTTGGCCCTTGCTGCAATATGTGTAATTCTCCAAGTATTTTCCTTAACTAAAAAGATTGACAAGCACATCTTGTTGCAGCCGCAAACTCTGCTTCAATTGTAGATAAAGTGACAATTGGTTGTTTCTTTGATAACCATGAAACGGCCCCTGAGCCCAACTTAAATGCATATCCTGAAGTACTTTTTCTATCATCCGGATCACCAGCATAATCACTGTCAGTAAAGCCAAACAAATTTGTTTTTCCACCCTTTTTATAGAGCAAGCCATAACTAGCAGTGCCTTTCAAATATCGAAGTATTCTTTTTGCAGCTAAAAGATGAATTTCCTTTGGGCATTCCATGAACCTGCTAATGAGACTTACAACATGCATAATGTCTGGTCTTGTGGCAGTCAAATACATTAGACTTCCCACCATTTGCTTGTAGATAGTGTTGTCAACCTTCCTCCCTTCATGATCTTTAATAAGTTTCATTCCTACTTCAGTAGGAATGCAAACAGAGTTGCAATTCTGCATCTGAAACCTATTTAAAATATCTTGCATATATTTCTTCTGAGAAATAAAAATTCCAGCAGTAGATTGCACTATTTCAATGCCCAAAAAATAATGAAGCATGCCAAGATCAGTCATATCAAATTCAATCATCATAGACTCTTTGAACTTGTTAAACATGGCAACATCACTCCCAGTAAAAATAAGATCATCAACGTATAAGCTAACAATAACAATCTTATTTTTATCACAAACCTAGTAAATAGTGTATGTTCATATGGACACTTGTGAAAGCCTTTTTTTAGAAAGTAAGATTCAATGTGACTATACCAAGATCTTGGGGCTTGTTTCAATCCATACAATGCCTTCTTTAGTTTATATACCTTGTGTTCATTCCCTTTCTTCACATATCCAGAAGGTTGATCAACAAACACTTGCTCTTTCAAATCACCATGTAGAAATGATGATTTCACATCTAATTGAAAAATAGGCCATGAGTTTGAGCTGCAATATCAATTACCAATTTGATTGTATCATGACGAGCAACAGGAACAAACACCTCTTTATAATCAGCACCAAATTGTTGCTTATAGCCTTTAACTACTAAGCGTGCCTTGAATTTGTCAACCTCACCATTTTATTTTAGTTTAGTCTTATATACCCACTTCACACCAATTGTTTGGTGCCCTTTTGGAAGATGAGTCAACTCCTAAGTATTGTTGTGCTCTATGGCTGCAATACCTTAATCCATTGCCTTCCTCCATTTGGGCTCTTTAACAACTTATTCAAAAACCACTGAATCACAATCTACAAATAGAGCAAAATGAGTAGCTACCTCTTCATTAATTTCCTTTACCATAAAATCCTCCATCCATGCAAGTCTCCTTTTGTTTCGTTGTAGACGTTCATTTGTTGATTCAGCTGCTTGTTGCTCATGTTCATCCACTAGTTCAACTTGTTGCTCACTTTGTACTTGTGTTATTTGTGGTTGTTTCCTTTCTTCATCTTCATAGTTAAAATCAGCTTGTATTTGATGTTCCACTTTACTTGTATCCCAATTCCAAAACATGCCCTCATCAAACAACACATCACGACTAATCACCATTTTCTTGGTAATAGGATTGTACAATTTGTAAGCTTTTGATTGCTCACTAATACCAAGAAAAATACATTTTTCTCCTTTATCATCAATCTTTCTCCTCCTCTAATCTGGGATATGGGCATAAGCAACACACCTAAAGATTATGAAATAATCTACCTCCGGTCTTGGATTACTCTAAGCTTCTTGTAGTGTCATATTTTGAACAACTATTGTAGGGCTTCTATTTAGAATTTGTATACTCCAATTAACTGCTTCAGGCCAAAAGGCTTTTGGAATTCCACTGCTTGCTAAAAGACTTCGTACCATGTTCAAAATTGTGCGATTCTTCCTTTCACATATGCCATTTTGTTGAGGTGTGTATGTTGTAGTCAATTGTTTCTTTATTCTTTGCTTTTCACATAAATTAATAAATTCTTTTGAATTGTATTCTCCACCATGATCACTGCACAATACCTTGATTGGAGTCCTTGCTTCCTTTTCAACTAAAGCTTTGAAACTTTTAAAAGTTGTGAGAGCTTCAGATTTTTCATGCAAATAATAAACCCAAGTTTTTCTACTAAAATCATCAATGTACGATATAAAATGTCGTTTACCTCCATTTGACATCGAAGTGATGGGTCCACACAGATCTGAATGCACAAGCTCCAGTGCCTTCCTTGCTCTCCATGATTTGCCTTTTTGAAATGGTTCCCAATGTTGTTTACCAATGACACATTCTTCACATATTTGCGAAGAAATTTGTATTTGCGGGAGCCCTATCACCATATTCTTTCACTATAGTGTTTTTAAACCTCCAAAATTTAAATGTCCATATCGAAAATGCCAAAGCCAACTTTCATCTTTCAACCTTGCTGTAAAACATGAGTTGGTGATGATGTGGAGGTATAGTGGAAACATCCTATTAGGTGTCATACCAACTTGGGATATTAATTCCAATTTTTCATCTTGAATTTTGCAAACTCCATCTTTAATAGAAATCTCATATCCATTTTCTTGTAATTGGCCAATACTCAACAAATTTGTGTTTAAATCTAGAACAAAAAGGACATTAGATATAGTCTGAACAATATTTCTTTTTGTTTGAATTATTACCTCTCCTTTTCCCATCACAGAGACTCTAGAATCATCTCCAAACTTCACATTGTCATGAAAAGACTCATCTAACATCGAAAACGCGAACTTGTCACCGCTCATATGGTTGTTGCAACTTGTACCATAAATTCTTCTGCTTTTCTTCTTTGGCATTACAAACCATCAACAAAGAGACTTCTTCTTCATTTTCTACAACGTTAGTTCTTTCTCCATTTTCATTATCCAAATTAACTCGACATTCTGATTGATAATGACCATACCTATGACACCGAAAACACTCAACATTTGACTTGTCTACGGAATTTGTAGAGTTATGACTTCCTCGTCCTCGTCCTTGATGGTAATGATTTTGATAACCACGAACTCCTCTTTGGTGATGATTTTGATAACCACGGCCTCCTCCTTGGTGATAATTTTGATAACTACGACCTCCTCCTTGGTGATGATTTTGATGACCACGACCATTGTATCCTCTACCTCTTCCTCTGTTTCCTCTACCACGACCTCTTCTGTGTGTGAAATTATTATCTGTAGAAGCTTTCAATACTTGTTCCTCCTTCTCTTGTTGGCAAATTTTCCGCTCATGAATCAATAAATAACTTTGCAACTCATCAATTGAAAGTTCCTCAACTACATGAGCTTCTTTGATTGAACAAACTACAAAATTGAAGTTTGGAGTCATGGAGCGGAGTATCTTCTCAACCACAACAACATCATTTGTTTTGTCACCATGAATACGCATTTGGTTGACAATGACCATTGTCCGTGAAATGTAATTGGTTACAGACTCACCTGATTTCATTCGTAGGGTTTCAAACTCTAAACGAAGAGCTTGATGTTGTTGCTTGTTTGCCCTTGCAAAACCCTGATATTTCTTCTTCATGAAATTCCAAATGTGCTTGGATGTATCTTTACAGAGGATGGTCTCCAAGATTGACCGATCAATTGCTTGAAAAAGATAATTTTTTTGTCTTTAAATCTTTTAGGCGCAGCCCTTCAAATTCCTTTGTTTGAACCTTTTTCACTGCTGTGACATCTTTTGGTTCCTGAATGTCCTCAGAAACAACTTGCCAATACTCCTTGGATCTTAAGAAGTTCTCCATCAACATACTCCAGTGGTCGTAGTGTCCATCGAAACGAGGAATGGATGGGTTGGACAAAGTTATCTTCCATTATTTTGTTTGCAGTAGCTCTGATACCACTGTTACAAACAAATGAATGGAAGAAAATGGTTACTGCGAAAGGATTGAAAGTAAATAAATTTGTTGTTGCAGTAAGTATAAAATATTGGAGAGGCAGGGAATAATATTGGAGTGCAATGTTGTATTATTCACTTAATCAAACTATTAAATAGGTAAATAACAAATAATTAAGTGCTACAAATTAGGGGTCCACTACTAACAGAAAACAAACTTATAGAAACACTCACAAAAAATATATGATAATCAATTAACTACTTGAACTTTAACCTCCGCAGTTATCTACACATATGCACGTTCTTAACATTTATACTCAATTTAAAAAATTACACTTATGCTCATACTAAATTAATACAATTTTTTTTTATCCAAATCGGAATAGACTATTGTTGAGGATTTATTAACATTAAACCAATTGGATCTGATCATTTACACTCTATTTGAACATATCGGAAAGAGAGAAAATGGATGAAGAAAGAAAGAGAAAATTTTAAAATCTTAGGTAAATAATTATTGAAAAAATTATAATAATAAAAAATCCTTCTTCAATAAGACCGAAAATTGACGTAAAAGTAGAATCATAATTATTGACTATATATTTACAACATAATACATGTTAATATGTTATATATTAAAACATGATTAATTTTGTTCTTAATTTTCAGTAATATTTATGTATTTATATATTAACAATAAATTAAATAATTAATATAATATTATTAAAATAAAAATAAAAATAAAATATTTTTCAATCATATCTTTCAATTTTTTCACTCAAATTCAATCTACTTCAATTTCAACTAAGGACTGAGCTTTGTACACTTTGAATGGACTTTAACCCTCCCAATTTTGTTTACATATTAATATATAAAGAAAAATAGTTTATTTTAATTTTAGTGTATCTTACAAAGCATCTCAAAGTATTCTATATCAATCTTCACTCCTACAAAATATTTTTTTAAAAGATCTCTCACTGATTTCATCTCTCTCCTCCCACCTTCATTTATTTCTCTTCGCACCTCCTCCCTCTAATAAAAAAAATAATAATTAAACTTGAGTCGGTGCCTCTTTTGCTAACTTGATTTCTGTGTCTATATACACTAACAATACGTGTACAATACAGTACAGACCAAAGTCCAGATACAGGTCGGAATAAATTGAATAGAAGAATCCAACCAAATAAGTCAAGGGAAATGGGCCATTTCAACTCTTGTGTTGAATTAAGTGGGGCCCACACGATGCTTTGTCACTATTCATTGTCTTCTCCAACCCATTTCGAATGGGTCGTGGAGCTGAAATTGAAGTAAACGTTTATTCAGGGATTTTTTTTTTTTCTTAACATCATTGTCAAATATTGGAACATAACATCGTGAACAAATTCACATATTTTTTAAGGAATACAAATCACCTGTTAGAACAATGAGTATTACTAAAAGTAATAAAGACATTGACTTCAACGTAACAAAAAATAACTAAGGTAAAAAGGTAATAAAACCAAATAAAATATATCCACAAAACATAACTCTTTGACGTAAACCGACCATAACCTAAGGTGTGCTCCATCCATGAACATGACAATTTTGCACAACACGGACACGTACTAAAACCATTTAAGTCTATTAGATATGGTTCAATACAACATTTTATGAAAGAGAAATAGAAATATAGTTTTAATCAATTTATGTATAGTCAATCATAAGATATCGGACAAATCAATTTTAAATGTTAACTTATTTATAAGTGTTAGAAATATAAGTATGAGTTTAAGTTCTATATTGATTAAAAATAAGAAAGTAAAATATTATATAAGAATAAAGACTTATAAATTTATTATTTTAAAATTTTGGATTGAAAGTGTTGTTAATGTCTTATATGCTTGGACTCTGGTCTTATTGGTGTTTGTTCTCTCAATTGAAATCTCCTCTTCTGTAATTTTGTAAAAAGAAATCAATTTTTCTTTTCTATAAATTTAACAAAAATGACCAAATTATGTTATTTTTTATAAATTGAAATTAACTTGAAACTTAAAAGAATTCGAAAAATAATTTTACATTTTCGGACAAAAACAAAATTACTTAAACCTTTAAATTTTGATCTGGCATTTTTTTTAGGCGAGGGTTTGGGTTCCACGATGACGGGGAGCTTGTGGTGAGGGCTTATGTTTGTGAGGATAACAATTTCTTTGACATTGATTGATTCGCCCTTGCAACTACGATAGATGCTATATGTGGCAAGAGTCACTTTCTTCATTACTCCAAATTTTAATTCATCTAAACTTATTTTTAACATTGACGTAAAATTCTTCTCTATTCTATATTAACTTTGGAAACACTTTCCTTACTTGTTATACTATGCATAAATTATTGTTTGATAAAGCAACCTCTATATAACTAATCATACATATTTGATTTAGAAATGAAAATATTTTAGAAGGAAAAGAGGCATATAATGGTGAAGAAAAGTGAGAAAAGAAAGGGAAAGAAATGATTTGAAGAGTTTTTTACGTTACACACATTGGGAAGGCAAAGAATATTAATCCATTTTCCTAGGAAAACAAAGAAAGAAAGGTGTGTGAGGATGATGGGGCCATGGTGAGAAGAAGATAGAAATAGAAATGGTCCCTCCCCAGTGAAAAAGAAAAGCAAATTCTAAATTATGAAAAGGGAAAAGGCAAAAAGAAAAAGAAGAAATAATTCATTTCAGAAAATCATTGCTTAGTCGGTGTTTCCTTGACGGTGGTAGCTTTGGAATCAACAACGGACAAAAAAGCTTACCATAGATCAGCTGAGATCCCCACCACCCTCTACCTTATTTACTCTTTTTGCTTCATCTATTTTCCTCTCTACAACACCTCTCGTTATACCTTTAAAATTATAATAGAGTTCATAAAGAAAAATTAAAATTCACAAAAATATACTCCTCTTTCTTACGACAAAGTAATGTAACAGTGAGATTTGATTTGAAAGATACTTTGACTATAAAAATAAAAAAGTAACATAATAAGAAGTGCATGAAAAAAATGAGGAAAGTGAGGTCAAGCAAAAGATTGATAGTTTATTTTTATCATAAATATATATCATTTCTAAGACAAAGATCGTATTATATTATGAAATTATCTTATTTTTAGTTGATATAAAATTTTTAACATATTCTTTTATGTTAAAGGTATTTGCATGTAGGTTTTAAATTTAATCTAAGTTTACAAAATCGATTTGTAAAATTAAATTTGCACTTCATTTATATATTATGAAATTGTTTTATCTTTAGTCGATGTGGTACTTCTAACAAATATGAAGTTTTGACTCAAATCTAAATTATTCTTAACAATTTCTCTTTAAAAATAAATCTTTTTTTTATATGATATATTTCTCTTTTAGTATATATTGGTGATTTATTTTTAACTTTATGGGTCTTAGTTGTCATATTTAAACCTTTTTTGTGATTATGATATTGTTGTTATAACAATATAAGTAAATCACCACAAATCATCGTAACTCTATGTGTGTTATCGATATCTCTATGTGTGCTTCGTTGAGACATAAATTTTTTGATACTATTTCTTATAAGCCTCTCCTTATATTTAAAGTACAAAAAGAATCTATAAAGAATATATATATATTCTTTTCGCATTTGGATTGAATAATTGAATCAGATAGTTATATGAGTGCAATAAAACAGCTTTTTTTGACGTCTCTGATACCAATGATTAATTATATATTTTTCTTGTATCATTGAGATATTATATATATATATATATATATATAACATTAATTTTATACATATAAAATAAAATATTTAACATCATTTTTAATAAAAAAAATCTTGTGACAATAAATTTAAGAGTCTTATATAGTATTTAATTTTTAATTACACTTTTTTTTGTATTAGACTTATTATTCCCAACTACTTTTTATGTTCATAAAAATGAAGAATAAAGAGTAACGGAGGATAAGAATTCTATTAAAGGCAAAGGTTGTTTGCGTTTGGGACACCGGAAGATTTGAATGTTAATAATAATGTTGGATTGGGATTGTGTGCGCGTGAAGGATGAGGGTTAGGGATTTAGAAAAGTGATTAAATTGGGAATGGAGGAATTTGGAGTTTGATTAAGGCAGTGTTTGGCAATGCAATGGGGTATGGTAGGGAAGAAAAGTAAAGGTGAATTAGTTAAAGTGGATAGAGAATGAGTAGTTTGGAATGTTAAATGTTTGGAGATAGTGAATGATGTGACAGAGCGCTTCTGGTTGTATTCTACAGCTGTCTACCTCTTTCGCCTTTTTTTTTTTACCAATTTTCAGCTTCATTAAATATGTATTTGACATTTTTAAAAGAAAAATATAAATAAAAATAAAATTTGCCTCCATTTCAACTCACTTAAAAATTATAATGATGTTCTTTAACTTAAACTGATTTTTTTAAAACTAAAATACACCTAATCTCCTTATTTTCTTTGGTCTATACCATAATTGGGCTGATGATATGTTTTGGAAGAAAAAAATAAATCAAGAAGGATTAGTTCTAATAAAATATATTAGTTTTACTTAATATGTACCTTTAATAGGATACATGTAAGACAGGTCCATTTCATATATATATATATATATATATATATATATATATATATATATATATATATATATATATATATATATATATTAGGGAGTGATTATACATAGACTTTAGTTTAATAAAGATATTTGATATTAATTTTATCGTAAAATCTCTAAATTTATGAGATGTGTAATAATTGATAATTTTTACGATTCATAATTCAATTATACGATAAATTTTATAAAAATATTAAAAAAAAACTTTTTTTTTGTATTTTTATTAAATATATGATATAATATAACATATAATAAAGATTTCACTTGGATTAAGTTTAATGATTAAATTTACAGAAAAACAACAAATAATATATTCTTAATTCCTTCTATATCATTCACACATCTTATAACAAGTTATAATGTCTTATCGACAAGTCTAAACTTAAATAATAAAAATTCTATGTTTAACATTTTTATGATAAGTTTGCATTAATGATTAAAATTATGATGTTTCACATCTACGTCTAGTATGTGAAATTTATTAGTTGTTTTATCCTAATTAGATTAGCCTTCTGACTACTAAAATAATGATAGAGATAAATGTCTACCGCCTTCAAAATGCACATCTATCCCAAAAGGGATTTTTTTCAAATTGATTTTTAACGTGAAACTTTCTATTTAAAGATTTTTTCATAACTGAACTAGACCTAAAATTTTGTACTTGATCTTATACTTGAATAACTAACTTTATAAATATCTCTTATTACTAATAATTTGATAATCAAATTTTGTTGATATTCTTTTTAATTTCTTTGATATTATCACTTCACTGCAAATTTTTTACATTTCAAATATTAAAAATAATACAAATGAGTTCCTTTTTCATTATATTGGAGACAAGATGAAATACAATAAATTCACTCTCTATCACAGTATAAAAGAAAGATCACCAACACATTTTGAAAAATTATTAGTTAAAAAATAATTAAGTGGAATGAGTGACATGATGGTTTAAGGACAATTTTTTAAAATATTATAAATTATTAATAATTTTAAAGTTACTTAATAAATAACCTATTTTTTTTTAAAACAATGTTATTTAGTTAAAAGAGTTTTATATTAATTCTTTTATAATTATATCTATAGACACAGAAAGTATAACTAAATATATTTAATCTTATAAAATAGGATATATTGTTTTGCTTAATCCATAAGGTTTCAACAAGATCAATTCTATTCGTTTTCTTAAGTTGAAAATTTAATTTCATTTTAAGAGAATAATCATTTGTTTTTCAACCCAATGTGATTAGTTTAAGGTAGTTATTAGCGACCACACCATAGTTACTGCACATGCATTATAGTGACATTATATGTACGCCAGAGAAACATTAAAACAAGACATTTGTAAATTTAAAATGAGAAAAACTAATTCTTATTAAATTATTGTCTTATGTAAGAAAAAAATATGAGAGAATTTTCAACTTATATATATATAATTTGCATTTTTTTTTATGGTAACAAACCTCATATTTACTCATCATCAAATCCCCACCAACTAAGATAAATCTAATTGTTAGCTGTGGAGAATTTAATTCATCTTAACTCACGTCCCACATAGATTATCAAATTTAGTGAAAACAAAATAGGGAGCAGAATCGGGGAAAATTTCCCATGCCTGAGTAATTTGAAGATCTCGAGATACTACTGATTTTAAATTTTAGAAGAAATAAAATGAATTAAAATTTGGCATAGATTAAAATAAAAAACTCTCTTATTTTTTTAAGATTAAAGACATTTAAATATAAAATATTCGTATTATTATGGATTTGACAATTGTACTAGTTTTTTCAGGAAGAAAAGTGATGTGAAGATTAGTTAGAAGGTAAAGAAAAAGTTTAGAGGGGTCAGTGAAGGAGGGTTAGAGGGGGCGGAGACGAGGAGAGGGTCATACGTGGAACAACCTGTTTGATGAAATGCCACTGACAACATTAAAGATTTAGTTTCAAAAACCTGACTATGGAGGATAATTTATTAGGTCCTGCTTCACTTTTTATCAAGTATGGCCAAACAAGTCCTCCAAGAAGCCGAACTATTTTAACAAAATTTGGTGCCCCAAATTAGGACAAGTACTTTTCATTTTAAAGATGAAGAAAAACAGGGCACTTGCCCTTCCTCCACTTTATCTCATACCTACCTGAATGGGTCATCATAGTATTCAATTATGACTACTCTTATTAATATTATTTTTTTAACGCGCGTATTATAAATTTTTAAAAAATTAAACAGTAAATTGAAATAAGAAAAAAAACTCAATATTTTACCATATTGAATGCACTTTCACGTACTAAGATAATATTTTATAGATTGAGATCACTTATGCATACAGCAAACTGAAACCTTACATTCTTTTATCATCTCCCATTAACTGACACAGTCATACTATGCTACACTTTTTTTTTTTTTCATTTTTCTTTTTTGTATATGTTTTATGCAAGATTTTGCACCGATATAATTCTCTTTCGTGTTTGATGAATACCCATGTGGCTGTCCCACATCACCATGCTATAGCAAGTGCTTCGAGAACAAAATAATTAATTCAAAAGTCAAACATTAGACATAGACTTCACCTAGCAACTCGAAAATGTTTATTAGGGTATAAGAGGGAGAATGACACTTGTGGGAAGAGTCTCGGAGAATGCTCACCCAGCAACCTTGATTATTGATATGTGTAATTTTTTAATGGAAACATTGATTATCGAATTCTTCTTCTTACACGTATTTGGGAATTGGAAGGTAGTAGAACCGTGACTATAGAATTTACCCATGTCTTCCTCACTCTCGTGTAAGAGCCGTTAACGGAACTAGGCTAATATATACGGGAAAAACAAAAAAAGGTTGCCACTTCCAAAAAAACTTTGATGACTGAAAGAAATATGTTTTGAATAAAAGCGGTATGACAAAAGGAGAAGTAATAGTACTTTATTTTACATTGGTGTGTTAATATTGAGAGGAAAAAAAGTGTAGCGTGTGTAGGTGTAGGGTGTGTTTGTTATTTGTTGTGTGGTGGTACCTTGGTTCCAATATCAATAAACTCGATGTGGGATAAGAGTATCTCTCAGCGGGGTCTAGCTATACATGCAGAAAGGGATAGATACCAATAGATAAAAACTTAAAAACGGACAAGAAAGAGAGAGAAAGGGTGAAAAGAAAGAAACAAAAACGGGTCACCTTTTTACTAATTTGTCTGCTAGCGTGTGGTGCGAATGTTGGAAGCATGGAAGCAAAGCAAAGGCCGAGAATGGCGGCAACCCATAACTCAATCATAAATCCCACATCAACCTCACTCTTTCTCCATTACAACACCTGGCACTCGAGGGATACCATTTTTCATTTTTTTATTATCTTCACTGTACCATTTACTGTTTACATAGTTAGATAAACACAAGACATCCCAATGCCATAAACTGCACTTTCCTCCCTTACCTGAAAAGTTGCTTTTCTAATTCTTTTTTTTTCCCTCCCGGGTTTAAGCAAAACTGGTTGGTTTTAATTTATTCGACTTAACTTAATTATCGTATGAGTAATGGGTGGGTTTGGTGGTGTTCCCCACACGAGAAAAAGAAGCAGCAGCGAGAACAGTGGTGGTAGCGTTGTTGGGTTGGATGTGAGAGTGCAGAGCCCTGAAGCATTATTCCATAATAAGATGACGATGATGGCGCATCATAATCATCACCACCGTCCATTGTCATCACCCTTTGATAATGATTCCTGTGCTGGTGATGGCGATGGTCCCACGGCTTACATGTCTTTTACTAATCATATAAACCTTGTTAGTGGAGCTTCTGTTCTCGCTCCTGCTATTGATGGTGGCTGTGGTGCTCCTGCACCTGTAAGGACTTTGCAGCCTTTTGACATTTCTCCTTATACTTCTCCCACCACCACCTCTTCTACCTTCAAACCCTCAGGTTTGCGTTTTAATTACTCTGTCCCCCCTCATTGCTGTGTGTGCTAAGCTTATGTTTCGTTGCATCTTTCTCACTAATACATCCCAAAGATTGCATCTTTTTCCTAGAATAAAAAGAAAGTAAAGGTGGGTCAAAAGAGAGAGAGAGATTGTGTGTAGTGTAGGTGCTTTGGGGTTTCTGTCCTGTCTAAGACTCTGAACATACTTGTGTTGTGTCTTGGTTGTGTGTTACAGCAGGTGGGATGGCGGCTTCGTTGGGGTTTCCTTTCACAAGTGCACAATGGAGGGAGCTTGAAAGACAAGCCATGATATACAAGTACATGATGGCTTCTGTTCCTGTTCCACCTGATCTTCTCATCCCTACTTCACTCACACCCTCTTCACGCTCTGCCTGCAGTATGAATGACCCTTTACTTTCTCCTGCTTCTTAATTTCTATTTTTCTACTCTCATTCTCATACTTCACGCACAAACACCAGACAGCAGCATGTTCCCGTGCCTTTTCTGCCTTTTTACTCCATTCCCATCTAAAGTTTGTGTCTTTCTTTGCCTGCTCTCTCTCCACCACTCTTTGCATTTGCCTCAAAGACTTCACCTTTTTTTGTTGTTCAAATCACTGTGGCCCTTTTCATCACATGGGGGCTTGCTTTCACTGTTTCTTGAACTTTGCATTCCCTTTTGTTTTTTAATTTCATTTTTATTTTCAGTGGATGGTGGTTTCAATCTGAGGTTGGCCAGTGGCACCGACCCGGAGCCAGGTAGGTGTAGAAGAACAGATGGTAAAAAATGGAGATGTTCAAGAGATGTGGCTCCCAACCACAAGTACTGCGAGCGCCATATGCACAGAGGGCGTCCCCGTTCAAGAAAGCCTGTGGAAGTTAACACCAAGACCGCCACTCCCACTTGCATCAATAACAATACCCACCAAATCAAGAGGCCTCGCCATGAGTGTAATCCTTTTCCTCCTATACCTGATGTAACCGTGGCCATTTCTAACCCCACATCTAGAAAACATGGACCTTCACCCCACTTTCTTGGCTCTTCCACCACTCTGCCATACCTTGAATCTCCCCTCTCTCTTGCTAACTTTGGTTACAAAGCTGCACATTTCGACTCCATGCCTTCTGTTTCTGCAAATAAGGAGCCCAGGTGAGTTTCAAGTTCCATTTTGCCTGGTCTTTATTTCTCGATTTGCGTTCTGATTTTAATTCTACTTCCCCGGACATGTTTTCCTCTTCTCAGATCTTTAGTCAAAATACATAAAGAACAATGCATTACTTAGAACTTTTTCAACACCTTATACATTTTGTTTTTCCTTTTTGATTCTTATTAAACTGAAGTATTGTTGTAGTTCTACATTTAGTCTATTTTACTAGAGTAGTCGAGAAATGCTTTTCTTCTATGGTTATGTTGTGATAAATTGGTGCTGTGTTACTGATCTGGTGAATTGGATGTGAATGTGATAGGGGTTTGGAGTGGATGCTGAATGGAGATCCTATTTCCCTAGGTGCTTCTGACTCAGAATGGCAGTCTCTGATGCATCACAAAGTTGGACTGAGCAGTGAGGGTTCTTGTAACAATCCCCATCCTCACTACCTGAATTCATTTACACTATACAACACTGGGATGGATCAACAGAACAGACGCCACCCTTTGTTCCTGAATCCTCTGGTTGTTCCTGTGGAAAATCTCCAACCAGAGAAGCCAAGAGGTTTCATCGATGCTTGGTCCAACACAGAAACCGGTGAAAACAATGCCCCCACCAACAACAAAAACTCTGCTGCATCAATCGGTAAATTGTCCCTTTCTTCTCTTGATCTATCAATGGGGGGTGGTGCTGTGAATGAAGATGTAGGTAATGTTAACATAGGGCTGGGCCTAATGGAGTCTATTGCAAACACACACACCGATACCAAAATCTCTCTCTCGAACTGGCTCAACCCTGCACCATGGGTGGCCTCAACACTTGGGGGTCCTCTGGCTGAAGTTCTTAGGTCAAGCACGGTGACTGCGACAACAACCAACGAAGCAACCTCAAACACACCATCACCAGCCACCACACATGTTGAATCTAACAGTCCTCTGGGAACAATGGTGTCGTCTCCATCTGGGGTGTTGCAGAAAACGCTTGTTTCGTTGTCTGATAGCAGTAGCAATAGCAGCCCAAGGGTTGCATCATCAAGGGCGAATTCTGAGATGGCCCTGCTGAGGTTTCAACCAAATGTAAATTAATTAAATTAGTGTTGATTTGAAATGGGGTAATATTATTATGTAATGTGGCATATTTGGCTAAGTGTGGTGTCCATTCGGATAGGTATAGGCCCTGTGTCCTATTGTGGAGGACGGTTTGTTATATACTGAAAACCCTCTGGTGAACAACCTGTGTTTCTGTTTATGTGATGAGGACTGGTTGCAGCTTTAAATTCTTGGTTCATGGAAACGTCATGATGTTACTTATCTCTACCTCCCAGTGTATGAATCAATGCCATGCGGTTGTTTCTTGTGGGGTCCTTACCTCCTGACCCAACTTGTCGGAAAAGACATAAATCCAACTTTGACTATGTCAACCATCTACCTCTTCACCCTTCTCCCTCTCAAAAAATATCAACCACCGCCATTTTTCTACACATTTTATTTCTGCTCTTCTTCTTCTTCCATGTGCATCCATATCTTATTATCTAACAAAAATATTGTTGATAAGTTTCTTTATATCACTGTTGATTATTTCTTTAAAATACCACGTTTTTAACATCTATTATCAGTTAGTTGTTCCAAAATGTTATATTCACCTTTTGTCTACGAAACATTACTAGGAATATTCTTCATGATTTTTGGACATAGGTATTGCAAAAGTTACTGTGAGAGTACCTTTCCCTTTTAGATATTGAAGGAAGACTTGCGAAATTGACTTATGATCTCCATGTTAATTTATGTCTACTGGAAAAAAGTCCAGTTTTATTGATTTACTATGAGTAGACAGAATCTTCACATAAAATGGTTAAAGCAAGGATCAAAAACGGGTTTGATTAATCTACAAATACATTATATAAGTGCATATAATTCTCTAAAGTAATTTTTAGATATTTTACATTAATTGTTGATTAAATTTATGATTTACATATTAGTTTCAGAAACTTTTGTAATTACAATTTAGTCCGTTAATACTCTTACAAATTCAACAATGTTATTTTACTTTTGGTCCTGGTTTTGAAACTCATCCAGCTGTTTTAGAAAAATAGTTATGTAAAGAAGGTTGTAAGTTTTTATCTATCATTGATTGATTAATCACAATAAATATAAATTTATGAAAATAGTAAGTTATTTTAGTCAAACAAAATTTTTACATCATTTTGTTTGAGTTTACGTAAATAATTTGAAGAGCAGTGCGTGTTTATTCAATAGCTCAAGATTATTTAAATTTCTTACAGAAAGTAAAATAAGTTGGGGACATTACAACATATAATTATTGACCTGAATATCATAACTTTATTTAATATTATTACGCCTTATTAATTTTTATTGCCACATAAAAATATGAAGATAAAATCAATATTTGGATTTAGGGTTTTTCTTTCTATTTTTGTACCTTTTAGACATATATGTCCTTCTTTCTTGTGTTTGTGGGACTTATAATTAAATAATGTTTGATCATAATTTCAATGTTAACAATTCAAATTACTATGACTAGTTACAAAACTAACCTAAATAACTTTTTTAAGTGATGGATTTTTGACACACATACACACACATACATATATATATATATATATATATATATATATATATATATATATATATATATATATATATATATATATATATATATATATATATATATAGACCATGGGTGCATCGTGATCCATAATAAGATTTTGTGAATATTTTGACCTGAAAAATTTCTTATGTTATTTTTTGGGTTATGTGGACTTTTTAGCACTAATCTATGTGAGTTAGAGGTAGACTTGTTGGTTTACCATAAGTCTTTTTGTGGAAGTTTTGGTCTCATGAGTTTTTCTATGTACACCTTTTTAATTTGAGCCAGGTAAGGCTGCACCAAATTGATAAGTCTAATTATGTAACACCAAATTGATAAGTCTAATTATGTAAGCTTTACTAGTCATAGACTTGAAAACATCACTTAAGTTAAATGTGTTATAATTAGGTTTTAATTTAAATTTCACATGTTTGTTTACTAAGTGTTTTCTTGTCACACCTTTTACTAGTTTTCTTTAAATATGTTCTATTCTATCTAGACACTAGTCATCGAAAGTGATTTTTTTTTTTCACCTTCTCTATGTTGACTATTAATTCAACCCATCTCAAATGCATTTTTTATGGAGAAGTATGACCAATATATTCATCTCAGTAAAAAAATTAATGTCACATTCTAATCTCTATCACATTGTATTTAAAATGTGAAACTCAAATTAAAACCTAATTCTAGCTACATCTAAATTAGATTGAATGTATAATACTCATGTACAATCTAAATTCAACTCAAAATCACTGTAATCACAAATTCAACTATCTATTCACAATTTTTAAGCTCATTTTAATGAAATATAAAAATTTCTGAAAGAGAAAAATGCTCTCAGTTTCATGTAAAAAAAAGACAAAATTTCTTATTCAAAGTAAAGTTAAAGTAAAAAAAACTAAGCTTTTTCCGACCCAATCCCTCATGTTATACAGATAGAGAGTTACTAACACAAGTAGGTATTTTAATTGAAGACTTACATATGAAAACTAGCCTAAAATCAAGAACAAATTAATATCAGTACTCCTGTACTAATAGAAGTCATGAGTTGGAATTCATTTTTTAACTTCACTTTTTTATAAGCTTTGTAATTTCACTCAAAATCTTTAATTTAACTTTTTAATCCGTCATTAACTTTAATTATTGTTGTTGTTGAGAGTCACAGAAAAAAATAAATTAAAGAGGTGAAGAGATCAAATGTTAGAAAATTTTACACAGATACACACAGTCACATCTCTTTTTTCCAAAATAGCACACTGTAACTTTTATTTACTCATATAACAAGCACTTTTAACATATATTAATTTCTTAAGAGAGGGGAGTATAATTTTGAAATAAAAAACAGTACAATTTAAACACTGTATCACGAGAGACTAGTGCAATTTATTGAATAATTATTTATCTAATTCTGATAAATGATGTTTTTTGGGCCACATCGATTGCATCTGGGCTTGAGGCCTAGTTCAGAAAGGCAGCATAGAGTGGTTAATAGCATGCAATTTTGATAAGGCCTCTCTCATATTCCATCGTTCTTTGGGTTGATCAGCTGCGCAACTCAGACCAACTCTTAACACATCACCGATGCACTCTTCAGCTTTATGCATCCAATGTG
>Ga0214543_1003669_pt1 | contig 29638 bp, 8 predicted proteins | sample CNSS2metaG_FD_160094 | JGI IMG/M metagenome (GOLD analysis project Ga0214543, IMG submission 160094) | Root nodule microbial communities from cowpea collected in UCLA plant growth center, Los Angeles, California, USA - CNSS2 | ecosystem: Host-associated > Plants > Roots > Nodule | place: USA... | reverse complement strand
GATGGATTGATTCAAAACAAAAAGGAAATGGAAAGCACATAAACCATAGAAAACCAAGAACAATTAAAGGAAGAAGAAAACATAAAATGGATAGGAAAGAAATGGTAAAAATGTGAGAAGCACGCCATTACAAGGCTAGGCTAGAAGCCATGGCAACCTTGAAGATGAGTGGATGTGTGCCGCCACTTGCTATGCAAGATAAGGCTTAAAAGTATTCACTCCCTAGGGAGGAAACTCTCACAAATGGTTGAGACACAAGAGTGATTTTACTTCAAAATGTTCAACCCTTTTACATGTCTAGGAGCACCCCTTATATAGAAGAGTTTAGGGGCCTCTAAGCAAATAAAAGATACCTAAGGATGTCTCTACAAAAACCTAACCCTAGCTTCTAGAAACTAGGTCAAATAAGGTTACAAAAATGAGAGACAAAAGAGCTAACTATGGTGTGTGCAAGGCTAATTTCGTTCTAGCACAAAAGGAAACAAAGAATGTGTCTCATATGTCTCCAAAAAGTGGCAAAAGTGTGCAAAAAACAAAGGAGAACAAAGGTACATAGGTACACTTGTTTTATGCCTTTTACTTTATGCTTTATGCCTTTGCTTTACTCTCTCCTCCATATCATTTATGCTCCCCAATCACCATGCGCCACCTAGCATTGCTTTCTTACTCCTAATTAACCTACAAAGCAAATAAACATAGATTAGCATGTTGGCTTAAGTCAAGTCAACTATAGTCAACAAGTCAAACCTAGTCAAAGGTCAACAAGTCAACTAAAGTTGATTCAACTAAGTCAACTTAGGGAATAAAAAATAACAAACACAAATGAAAGGGATGAAGGATTAATGAACTTCCTTTCTAAATATGCTTAGTCTTCTTAAGCATGTGCCTTCATCCTTGGTTGGGGTCAATCCTTCATCAAAAGTTAAAGCCTTGCCCTTTAACATAATACCAGAAAAGTGGGTCTTAGATTTTGTTTTTGACAAATTATTTTATTTAGATAAGTTGATCTAAAAAGTATTAATTAAATTTATTTTTAAATTCTTTTATTTCTCAATTTATAGCACTGTTAGATTGATTTTTTGCAAGTTTTGTAATACAATTGTAAAGTATCATAATGTAATAAAATATTAATTACTTTAATTTATGATGGCAAAACTATTTTTTAATTTGAACTACACTAAAAAAATAACGCAACAAATATTAAAAATAGTATAATTATTAGTTATTTTAATAAATTTTAAATAAATAAAAATAAATAAAATAGAATTACAAATAATTTATAAGTAATTAGTTTATAGGTTAAAAGTTCTAAAAATAGACTTATAAATATGCCTTCAAAAATTATTTCAAAGTATTCGATCTTCATTTTAATATTTTTATTATTATTATTATACTTATTCGACCTAGGAATAACAACGGGTTGAGTTGAGTACGGATAGTGCTTACCGTAATTTGATCCTGCTTACCATAATCTAATCCAAAAAAGAAATACACACATTACCTGCTCGTTTATCCATTGGAAACCTGCTTAAAAAATGTTTACAAATTGTTTTAGAACCTGCATGTGGATACCCGCATATCCATGAATATTTTAAAAAATATATAAGTTTTTAAGTTTTTTAAATAAAATTATAAAAATATAATATAATATAAATTAAATTAAATTAAACTTAATAAAATATAATTTTAATTTTAATTTTATATAAATTTAACTTAATAAAATATAAATTAAATTTTAATTTTAATTTTAATTTTTTGCGGGTAACAAGTACCAGCAGGTACGGGTAGTATATATCTGTACCCAACCCGTTTATTCGCGGGTATTAAAGTATCTGTTACCTGCAAGTAATATATACCTATCGGTACTAACTAGACCTTGCATATTTTATCTACGAATACCCGTAAGCACGAGTATTTTTACCATTCCTAATCTGACCAAAGATACTCAGATACTCGGATCATTATATTCATGTTTTGAAATTCTCGGGACAATTTCCCACGATATTCTAACAAGATATATTCGAATAATTATTGTTCTTACCTAAATAACGTGTATATATATATATATATATATATATATATATATATATATATATATATATATATATATATATATATATATATATATATATATATATATTGATATGAAATAATTGAAACATATAAATTCTATAATGAAAAAATTATTTTTTTATGTTAGATATGTAATTTATTATATTGATTTTTTAATTTATGAAAATAATTATATTAATACTTAAATATATTGATATTTTTGTTTGATTGAAAATTTTTGTTGCATTGAGTTAGTTTGAGTTTCATTTTGATTTCAAAAATTAGGATTGGAATAGACACTAGACCAATATTTATTTGCATTTTTCATAGTTGCACGTTATCTTATGTAGAATTAGATATAGTTCTGCTTTAAGTTTCTTATTGAGTTTAGTCTAATTATCTAGTTTAGCTTAGGTGACTTTTAATCTACTTTTCATTTTAGTATATTTTATATATTTAATACTTCCAAAAAATTTATATATCAATCTTAACTCTTTAAAGTATTTCTTGAATATCAGCCAATTATTATTATTATTATTATTATTATTATTATTATTATTATTATTATTTTATATTCTTACTAACTCAAACTATCGAAAGTTTTCTACAAATTTAAACATTTAAACTTTACCACCAAAACTTGTTAAAGAATCCTTTCCATATATAGTTGGAACCAAGACCGTACATATTACACAAACAATAATATTTTATATTTACAATCTTCTGCAGCAGACTGCAGTCAAAATGAGACACTATTGACACCTCAAATATTAGACAAAGTCCTCATCCCTTTGAATTATGCAAGAGGACATAATTATTTATACATAAACAGAAACGACAATTCAAAAGGGTATTTCACTATTATTGTTTAGATTATATTTACTCTTTGGAACTGGTCAATGGAACTTTGTCAATTTTAGCAGTATTATAGATTTTCGATATCCGTGACCTCAATCAATCATTTGTTAATAATCTCTATGAACGTCTAAAACGAGAACAAAACAAAAATTTTCAGTGGGTGAAAATGAAAGGTACATATTCACCTTCTGTTTATGTGTTTAATATATCAAAATGTTAATTGCAAAAGAATTTTAATTAAGCGTAGATATGCAATTTTCAGATGATACGTTTTTTAATTAAACGAAGTCCTGGTCACGGTTTTTAACAGAGAATATTATAATTTTGCAACGGCTTTTAACAGACTTTTAATGGTCTTAATAAAATGGACTTTGATTGTAATTAAATATATTATATATTTCGCCGTCATATAAGTTGAATAAATAATGTATAATAGTTTACGTATGTAAAGTATAACAAAGATTAGACTATTGCTCATTAATACCCAAAAGACATGTGCTCTCACGGCTCTCTCTCAATATTTTAGTGAATAAAATTGAATATTTAATTTTTTATGTATTTTTATTTTGAATATAAAATATATTTATTATGATAAATAAAAAGTAGACAGAATGTAATTACCTTTTTAATAATTATGGTTTTTATTTTCACTGCTTTTCATTACGATTACTCTACAATATCTCTTTATTTTCTTCTATGACATATTTCTTTCTGTTTTCTTTTCATATTTTATTTAATATATTGGTGATTGCTCTTCATTATGAGATTTATTTTATGTGTAATAATATGAAAAATTTTATTTGTTTACGTACTATGTAGTTTATAATTAGAGACGGTGAAATATATAATAAAGGATTAGTTAATGGGATCATGTAAATTTTAAATATGATTAAAAATAAAATAAAGAATCATTAAAAATAGAATTACCTTTATGGTTTTTATGGTTATAGATATACCATAAATTTAGGTTATTCAAAGACAATATATATTTTGTGGGGTCACTAATAGGGTTTTCTGGTCTTCACGATCTTTTTTAGAACATCTCGCCTTTACTCTTAAGCATCACATGGTACTTGCAAAAAATACTCCAATACTAAAGTCAGTATGAAATTCTAGTGTCTGATGTCAGAATAGTAACATAAGCATATGTTTTGTAAAATGTGTCTTTTATAGTAAAGTTAATGGACCTTACATGGATGGGCCTTGATTTGGCAAGCCTAATTACCTGTTAACTATGATAAACTACATAATCTAAGGGTTATTTTACTCTAATAGGATTTGACAGACTTAATTAGCTAGCAAGTCCGAGTACATGTCGTCTTATTGGGTCGACATGTACTCGGCTGGGCCGTGTACCAGATGGTTATCTTGGGTGGGTAGTCTTTGGTTCTTGGGATCGGGTGTTCGAAGAAGGTGATATGAGTAACTCTTTGCCTAGAAGGAGGACAACTAGCCTTGCCTTTATGGGGTTGCCTTTAAGGGCTATTCTATCTTGAGTGGTTAGGATGAGTAGTCTAGTTGTTCCTCCTAGGGTCATGTACCCTAGAGATGAGAACAGGTAGTCCTTTAGTGGTTCTTAGGGTCGTGTACCCTAGAGACGAGGACGGGTAGTCTTTCAGTAGTTATTAGGGTCATGTACCCTATAGACTAGGACAAGTAGTCTTTTAACAGTTATTAGGGTCGTGTATCCTATAGAAGAGGACGAGAAGTCCTTCAGTAGTTCTTAGGGCCATGAACCATACAAACCAAAATAGGTAGTCCAATTGTTTCCTCTAAGGCCGTGTAACCTAGAGACGAGGATGGGTAGTCCAAATTTAATAAATTTAGCACAAATATTTGATTAATGATATTTTGTTGTCACTAGTACAAAAATAACTTTTTATAACTTTTTATACAAGTTATAATCCTCTTGCTATAATAAGTGATGTAGTAGCATAATTGTAAATAAGAAAACACTTTCTATATTAGTTAGACCAAGAACTGATATAGAAAGTCGGCGCAATGACATTCTAGTAATTAAGTTGAAGATTTTTTATACTGTTTAGACCAAGAATCAATATAAAAATTTGGCGGGTAGCATACTGGTAATTAAGTTAAAGACTTTCTATACCAGTCAGGCCTAGAACCGGTATAAAAAAGTGAAGCTGATCAAGCGACTAAATCTTAACCCCTTTTGCTACAAATAATTCCATTTGCTTTCTCTATCACCAGCTTTCCATCTTCATTGAACTTCCCATTACCAATCACCATCTTCAACTCCATACTCAACAAAATTTTCATATAACAAATTTCATCCAACCATTCATCCATTTTCACTAACGCCCCTGATTGTAGCAGTCGACGAGGCTAAGCGGCGCCACTCTCGACGCAATAGGGAGGGAACTGTGATTTTTAGTGAGGAAGAAGGAAGCCACTCCCAGGAAGAGGAAGGAGTAGAAAGCTTGTGCAAGCACCGACAACGGCTTTGACGGTTACAAGCGGACATGACGTATCGGCAGTGAAGCATGACAAGAGATAAGCCTTGGAGATTTGGAGAAACCCTCACACGGAGAGAGAGAAGAGGGTTGTGTCGGCGTCGCCGTCAATGACCATAGTTAAAAAAGCAATGGCAATGGCTTGGAGGTTGTCAAAGTAATCGCACCTTGGTTGTTTTTGTTTGGAACGAATGAAGATGGAAAGAAGCTCCTACGCATAGGGAAGTAAACAAACATTGGTGTCGGTGACAACATTGCCACAAGCGAAGTTGACGATGACGGCATATGAGATTGGTTGTGTGTTAAATTATTGAATAATTTTTTTGAGTTCTTAGTTGTGTTCTAGATTCATGGCTGGTGTGACACGATCCTATACAGGAAAGAGTACGATCGCTTATGAATTTGAATCCTTAAGAGGCACAACAAAAATAAATCAAAGAAGAACATGAAATAAGACAAAGATGAGGGATGCCACAATCTAGCAGATTGATAAGTCGATTGAAGATTCGCCACAAAGATATTAATCTTTCATAAGAACTAATAATAGAGATGCCAAATCAATAAGATTGATAAGTCAATGAAGATTCACCACAAAGATGTCAATCTTTGATAAGAACCTGAGACCTAAACAAAGAACAAAAATAAACCTATCTTTAATGAAACAAAATTTAATATATGACTAAAAATGTTTAACATTAGTTTTTGGTAACTCTATATATAGGGCACAAAAGTTTAAGAAAATCTAGAAACTCTAAAAGAAAGCCTAAGCCCAAAAACATAAAAACATAAACTAAACTAATTTCTAGAAGAAAGCCCAAAGCCCAAAAACATAGAAACATCAATTAATTTTTCTAATAATTATTCTTCAAATGTGCATATGATCTTCATGCTCTTTAAGTTTCCTCCTTCATGGAACATCATAAGCTTCAAGGAGACGTGTTTGATCTTTGACCTTGTTATAGATCCTTTGAATTGCAAATGTTCTTCCTCAAGTTCTTCTTATACATGTTCAAGAGATAGTCCTCTATCATACCTTCCATCTTGAAGAGAATTTGACCTCAGATTCATACCACTTGAAGTTTAAGAGATAGTCCTCTATCCTACCCTCCTTCTTAAAGAGAATTTTTCCTCAAATTCGTATTACTTGAATTCAAACCTAAACTACATCCAGTTTGTCAAGGCAACCTGAGCCTGACTTTGCACTATTTCAAAAGATTTATAAAGTTTCCACTCTTACACTTTCAAAATAAGCAAAAACCATACACAAGACTCTTGAATCACACAAGAATCACACCAGCACAGCAAGAACCCTCTTGCAGACCTGGAAAACCACCAGGCACACACACAAAGCTTGAGAAAGATTAAACCTCAGTGGTAGCACAACCCTGCCTACCACAAACCACCTTCTCCAAGCTTCAAACATAAGCCAAAAACTCCAAGAATTGATCCAAGAGCAATATTCAACAGCTGCAGTTTGAATGATCGAAAGAGATAGATTTCCCATGTTTCCAGAACAGTTTCATGCTAAAAAATAATCTAGTAACCTCTCTTTTGAAAATCACAACTCTTATAGTCAAACTGTTACGAAATTTCCAAATCAATCGGTTGATTTCACTTGACTTAAGTGAAATCAGTAGATTAAAAAATAAATCAACTTCAACAGATTAAAAAGCACAACAAAGACCAAATACATCAAATTAATGCTACAATTATCACTCCTTATGATCCATCACATTAACCAAAATAATACACCATTAGAATAACACATAATTTGTGTATAGGACTCGAACCTAAGTCCTCTCAACATAACCAAGTACTCTCAACCACTTGAGCTAGTACTTTTCCACATCATAAAAGCCAGCATTGAATGCCATAAAGATTGCAACTACATGTATTTATTAAATAATTATTTATTAATTATTTAAATTTCTCAGGTCTTACAGAAGATGTTAAGTAATAGCAGGCAGATGTTAGGTGGAGACCATTGCCAAGCCATTAGTGATTCAAGGTGTTTTTTAGTTTCTTTTAGCATTAGTAGTATAATGGTATCACTATGCTTTATATTGATTTTGCTTTATGTCTACATTTGCTTAATTATCAAAGTGTCTCTGAACTTCATTTAATCATGTTCTTAAAGTTATATAATTGAATATTCTAAATTAGAATATGTTGGAGCATTGATTTTCTTGTCTTATTGCATATAGTTGAGAAAACATGTGGCATACATTGATTTTTAAATAAGTTTGGTTGGTTCCATTTAGTCAATCATTTTTCAGTTTAAGAGTATGATCAAATTGTCTGAAACTTGAGTGTAGAGAGTTGTAAGATAGTAGTATTTTTCAATAAAATTGATTATTGTCCGATTCTTGTTTATATAATGACATAAATGGTTTGATAGAATAAAGGTAATTGTTTTGATGTTTAAAGCTACATCGTCAAATGGCCAATCGTTATATGTATTATCCATTTGTAACCTTTTTAAGCTTAATTGTTTCATTCTTTTACCCTTAGCCTTTAGAGAGAAAAAAAAATATTGTCCGACACCCTAGCCAAGAAGGACAGGCAAGTGATGAGTAAAGGTATGGGTTCAAATAAGTTTGGGCTAAGGTGTACCCTACGAAAAAGGTTTGAGATATGATTTATGGAAAGTATTTTTAAATGGTTTATGAATGGTTTACATGTGATAGAACAAAAGGTTAAGTTCTGAAAAGTATATGGTGTAACATCCCTAAGGAATATTACTTAAAATAAATAATAAAGGAAATAAAATATATCAACAGTCGCACTAATAATACTCCCAACGCGGGAAAATTTAAATTTATGAAAAACATGCGCCAAAACTTATAACATAAATAATAAACGTGTTACAAGTTCCCAAGAATTCGTGTTCATAAATGAAAACATAATAAAATACATGTGAGAAAAACCCTAGCTCTAATCCCAAAGCTAGCCCTCACTTCGTCGCCTGGACGTCCTCAGCATCACCTGTATCAACATCTGCTCCCGTGTAACGAATCACACGATCATTGCCATACACAGACAGAAAGGGTGAGCTGAGAAAATAAAATAACAGATATAAAATATGCAAGATAAATCATACACCCATCTTATTCACTCTACATAGTTATTGGCCAAGACCTTAACCCCAAGGCTTTATAGCTTTCAAATCACACAACTGGTTAGCCTTGGACTCGGGAATAAGATGCTAACACGAACCTGCCCGCTCGTGGTCCTGCCTCTACGAACCTCCCCGCTCGTAGTCCTGCTCTACGAACCTCCCCGCTCGTAGTCCTGCTCTACGGACCTGTCCGCCCGTAGTCTAACACATGTGATCCACCAGCCCCGTACCTCCCCGCACGTGGCATCTCTCAAGCGTGAGCACGAAACATACGAACCTACCTCGCTCGTATCCCCACATGAGAGTAACTGGATATGAGCCTCCCCGCTCATATCATCACATGTTAACCACCATCCATGAACATACCCGCTCATGGCACAACATCTCCCGATTCAAGTGTAGCATCATTGTCACTTAAAAGCAATGCACACAAGTCATAACCTGCAGCGCACCCGCCTGGTGCAATACCCAGCACCGCTAGGCGACACAGGCCTAGACCGCCTGTTGGTATCTGCCAGCCACCAGGCGCCAGCGCCCTTCCAGCAACATTGTATTTCGAACACCGTCTAGCGGAGCACACCCTTGTTGCCAAGCGCCACGCGATGTAGATATCCTCCCCGCTGTTCCTATCGCCTGGCGCACTTACCCGAGCCGCTAGGCGCCATGACAGTAGTGAAAATCCTTGATGTTATATACACTCAATATTATCTGGCTTAGACCCCAACGTGCTCTACATCATTGTAGCACCCTTACTTAATGGACCTCAAACCTAATCATCACATCACACAAATCTCTTTCTTACCACACATACTCACATTTCTACCCTTTCAAACTAGATGATTTACCCACCATCAAGAAGAACTATATAACTTATCAAGTTATAGCAGAATCCACTCTCATATTATTCCCGCATCAGTTTCCACTGAATAACAGTTTCACCTAGTTCAGATACTTCTAAATATATGACTCTTATTTCTATTGCCACTTTACCATAATCGTATTTCAAATCCTTCCAATTAAGTCTACGTCTAAGCTTCCACTTAACAAGACCCTTACTTAGCCATCATTGCATCTACATTATACCTCATCGAAATACTCCAACCTAACACATTTCTCTCTATACCTATCCATCATAGTAATTAAGCTATTTCTATACGTCCATCATTCATCCCTCATCCACACTTCATCTAAAATCATACCATAACCCACATGTACCTATGTCTTCCCCTTTTAAATCACCAATTACACCATCCCCTTAAATTTACCCAAAAACCATCTTCTTCCATTCCATGAAACCTACTGCAACACAGCTCAAATGGGGTCTGTCCGCGCCATCGCTTGGCGGATAGCAAGGAGCCACCAGGCGGCATACCAGAACCTGGCCAAACTGCCCTCGTTTCTGCATTATCTGAGACTCCAATTCAACTCTTCTTATTTCCAATCACTCATCCCACAGTCATATTACAGAATAACATAATTTCGTGATACCAACACACCCAAGAACATGATATCAACTTAGGAAAACATTACCAACGTCCAATCTCAAGAATTTGAAACTCTACCATCCCGTAATTGAACCCTTACAAGTTAAAACCCCAACCCGAGACATAATCGTCTCAAGTAAAGCAGTCACGTACGATCAACATTCCCATAGAATAATTTTCCTAATGGAATCCCCTAATACACGAAGAAATTCGAGAAACACACGTAAAACAGCAACATACATAAGAACCGCCTGGCGGAATGCCACCCACCGCCAAGCAATTCAACCACAAACGCCCAGAACTGGGCCAGCACTCATGTGCCGCCTAGCGGCACATGCATGCCCGCTAGGCGGTTTCTGGGTAGATTTCTAGAAATTCACGAAAACAGTACAATTCAACATGGAAACTCATGCAATCCAATTCATATCGACACAGTACAATATGCATGTATCAAATCATCATAAACAACTCCCCTTACCTCTGATCCTCACTCCAAATTCGGATTGAACGTGACTTTAACCCAAAAACCACCCTTGTCCTTTGCTTGCACTCTAACAATGGTTTGCACTCCAACTCCTTGCTTTACACCGTGTCAATTGCCTCTGAAAAGCTTCCGCCCAAACCTTCACACTCAACTCCCAACCTCTTTCCTCTAATCCTTTTTTCCTCTCTCCTAATTACCCCTTAGTGCTTTAAACGAATTTTTAATAAAAAATAGATTAAGGCTAATCAATGCTTAATTATCCAAGTGTTTTCCAGCCCTTAGGTTACCTCTCTATTGGCTGCTAGGTTTCTAACCCTTTCACATTCATGCCAAAGGAAAATTTGGCAAAAAGAAATTATTTTGTTCTCAACAAGGTTTGAACTCACAACCCTACAATCACAAAGCAAATGCATAACCAATTCAATCAAATTACAATTGTGATAATTCCTTAGATTTTAAGGTTATGTGATCACATCACTCTTTAAAATATATAACTTAAAAATTCATAATTAAATAACACACAAATGGCACACATAGGACTCGAACCCAAGTCCTCACACACAATAAAGTACTCTCAACCAATTGAGCTAGTACTTTTCCACATCATAGCAATCTGCATTAAATACTTTAAACGCTCCTATTACCCGCATTTATTAAATAATTATTTAATTAACTATTTAATTTTCTCGGGTCTTACATTTCCCCCACCTTTAAAGATTTTCGTCCTCGATAATAGGACTTACCAGGAAATAAGTGCGGATAGGACTGTCTCATGCGATCCTCCATCTCCCAGGTCATCTCTTGAGTAGTCTCATCCCATAGCACTTTCACGGTCTTGATTTCCTTCTCTCGCAGCTTTTTCACTTACGAGTCTAGAATCCGCACTGGTCCTGTGTTCACCGTCAAATCCTCCCTGATCTGAATATCGTCTGACTCTAGGACGTGAGATGGATCTGCTATGTATTTCCTCAACTGGGAGACATGAAATACATTATGCAGATTCGCCAAGTGTGGTGGCAAGGCGATCTCATAAGTTGTAGCGCCAATCCTCCTCAAGATCTAATAAGGCCCTACAAACCTTGGAGTTAGCTTCCTTGATTTGATGGCCCTCCCAATACCTGCCGTCGGTGTCACTCTTCATTAAATACTTTAAATGCTCCTATTACCCGCATTTATTAAATAATTATTTAATTAACTATTTAATTTTCTCGGGTCTTACATATGGAAATCTTTGGAGAATTGTTAGAAGAAAATACCAGGATACCTTAGAATGTTTACATTTAGTTGTTCTCTTTAGTTTAGTGGTGTTTTTGACTTCCTGAAAAAATCATATTGTCTTCTAGCCAAGCTTCATTACGACCTATAAAAGATCTTTTGATCTAACCAAATGTGTGCATTGTGTAAATTAGATGATGGACAAAATTTGATGAAGTGGTTTTATACATGTTGATTATGAGTGATTATTTATAAACACTTGACTACAAAGTGAAACATTAATTCTTGTGAGTTTGTCAATAGTCTAGTTTTCATCTTTTATTGTGTTATTAAGGATTGTAGTGATACAAACTATCATGCCAATATATCTTGGGTCTTGGGTAAGCGGAATTCTCTTATGTTGCATGGTTAGGATTGATTAAGAAGTCATGTGCTCTTGTAATATTCTGATCAATGATCTGAGGTTTTCTTACCTTATAGTTTAAAGCTTTCATAAGAACATGAAAATGTTTAAAGTTTTGGGTATTTTGAGAATGCATAATGGTGTGAATGATAGTGTCAAGAATTAAAAATATATTTTTAGTGTTTTCATATTGATCTGATGCATTAAATCCAACCCTAGTGAAGTCTTTACCATATAAGAACTTTCACCGAATTAATTGCTTTTTAAATTTTAAAATTTTTCAAAAATGCAGTATTCAAGATTTATTTTATCATTCAAAGTTTTTGCCTAAATTAGTAAAGAATCAAGGTTTTCTAAATAACACAAGTATCTTAGGATTACAATATCTAGACTTTCAATTATATTACTTAAATGATTTGGTATGCTTGCCAAAATTGTAATAGTAAATTTGATGGATATTAAACAAAACAAAAGTAAGGGTAACAAAAACAAAGATAAACTTTTTCTTACCTAAAACATTAAGGATTTATGCTATTATTAAACACTTGAAATTGAGAGCAAGACATTCACATATGAAAATTTAAAAAATAAATAAACATATTAGAAAGAAGTAAAAATAGTAAAATGTGTACTAGAAACTATTTGATTCAACGAAATTGAGATTTGTATTTCCTCGAATGCAATACTCCATTTGAATGAAATCACACAAAAGAAATAGTCCATAATCAAAGGTTAAGAGAAAAAGTAACTTAGATATTTAAGTGAACTTCAAAGTTTTGAACTAAAAAGAGAACATGGAATGTAAATTGTTTTAGATTACTTAATAAATTATGAATATTTTATTAATTTAAAACTATAAGGTCAAGCATGAGTATGGAACATGGACAAGAAAAATATGTACATTCCATTCTCATACCCAATTTAAAAAATTAAATATTTAATGTACCTATACCTATTCAATGATAAAATTATCACTAATAAAAAAGAAAAGGCTTACTACGTCAAACGCGAGAAATGCGGAGTGACATTTTTGTAATTAAGTTGTCAAATTTACGTATGACCTATAAGTACTAAACATAAAAATTGGTTTTTATATCTGACCTATAAGGGTTAGACGTAAATTTACGTTTGACATATAGGGGTCATATGTAAATTTGCATCTCATCCTTATGAGTAAGATGTAAAATTCAATTTTTACGTCTAACACTTATAGGTCAGATGTAAAATTGTTTCAAAATACCCTAGCGCTCTCTCCTTTTCCCTTTACTTTCTTCATTATGTGAATAAAAAGTCTCATTTGCATGATAGAAGCATGAAACATTGTGTGTGTTTTTTGCCATATTTATGTGCCAAGGTTGTGTTTTGTGTTAAGGTTGCATTTTTTATGATCGAGGTTGGTTTTCTTATCTTCTCCCATGTGTATGACTGTTATAACATATGATCTTGATTTTGTAAAATTCATTAAAAATGGGTAGACAATGATTTTTTTACTCAATTTTTTTTGTAACTTCTATTAGGTTCTATTCAAATGAAGAGTGTTTGCATATGATATATTAATTACAAATTTAGAGTTGTCAAGATTTAGTGGTTAAAAACTTCAAATAATCATAATTATTCCTATGCGGACCACAAATGAGGATGCTCCAAAAATGAATGTTTTTGGAAATGGGGTGTTGAATGCGGTGGCCAATCCCCAAAGGTGATTGAGAGTTTGAATTTTTTAAAATCCCATCATTTATAGTATGTTTTTATTTTCTTAGTATTTTTAACTAATTTTTCTATATTTTACAAATTTAGTTGACATACCCATTCAACCTCAAAAATTTTGAAACTTTTTATGATGTATTTTTGTATTATATATTGATTTTTCATGTTTTCAATGGAGGCAAATTTTGGTGAAAAATATAGAAAAACATACCACAAATTTATGTTTATTGCCTACAAAGGTAAATTTAAGTTTGTTATATATGCCCCATAATAACTTTATATCTAGTATTTAACCAGATGAAAATATTCGTTTTTTAATTACACATATGTCAAATGTAAGGCCCACTTATATTCTGTCCCTTTTGTTTTTGTTTTAAGGGATGCCCCATCTAATGGGCCTAAGGGCTGGCACACAGGGTGTACAAGGCTCCTAAGGTAGCCAAACCCCTCCCATTCTGGTCATTCTTGCGAAAACAGCTCATAACTTACTATCTTTTTTCATCCCCAGAGCTCTGCTAGGATTTTGAAGTTCAATCAGATCCGAGTTGGTTTGGCCTCGTTTTTACTCACGTAAGTCGTTCACGAACCTTTACCCTTCATCCCTGGTTTAGTTCTTCGTGTTTCCTGTTAGGGCTCTGTGTAATAATCTCGTGCCTCATGTATGTTAGGGTTTTTCAAATCTTAAATCTACTCCAGGAGTTCTCGTACTCATTCGCTTCAATGTCGAAGTTGTTTGGCTAACCCTTTCCAGGTAAGGGAAGCTAGATCTTTTGTATGTTCCGTGAAATCTACCTGTTTTTCCGTTTATTTCATGATTTAATGGACTGTGTGAGAGTATGAGTTGTTAGAATGCCTTATTGAACTATTTGGGTGAGTTTGTGTGATTGTTGCACGAGAGAATAGTGGTGAGCACTGATTTTCTCGCTCAAGCAAGCGTGTCTCGCCTAGGCGAGATTAACAGAGGCTCGCCCAGGTTACTTCACGCGAGTTGTCGCTCAGGCAACCAACTTTGTTTTGAGCGAGCGAGCGTCTCGCTCAGGCGAGGGGAGTCTCGCCTAAGAGAGAATGCGCAGAAGCCACTGTTCCTGTATGTCGAGCTCTCGCCTAGGTGAAGGGAGTTCGCCTGAGCGAGAGACCCTCTCACCTGAGCGAGACCCTTCAGCCTGAGCAAGGAGTTGGGCGAGAATACTTGGCTATTTCTGTTGTTTCTCTGTTCTTGGATGGTTGGCGCTTGCTTGAATTTATTTTTTATGATAAAAGTATGAGATGAGTTATTATGTATGAGTGATGTGGTACATGGGTTGTTAATGATGGGTTTGGTATGATCTTGGCATGTAATTTAAATGAAATGGTTGGTATTAAAGTGGCATGGTTATGAGAGGAAATTCTATATTCATGGATTGGGAAGAATGAGTTCATATGGATTCCACATGTGATATGAATGAGGATTGGTTACAGATGTTGGCATGAGGTTTCTATGCATGTTATATATTACTGGTTGTTTGAATATGATTGGTTTGTGGTCAGTATGTCAATCCATAAGCCTCTAGGTGAGACCTCTTGGTGATGCTTCAGTGGTCGGGACATAATTCCATGACCTCTGTTAGTGGGAGTTCATGGTGGTGCCCCATCTATATATTTTGGTAAGGATTCAAGGTAAGGTTGCATCCTAACGCTCCAAGGAGTCAGTTAGTCTCACATAGAGCGGACTGACTCTTGTGGTGAGAGTAGCAGGAGGCCTGAAACTCATTAAGGGCCAACCTTGTGTGTGGGGGATTGAAACATTGTAACACTTGTAACACTTAGCTCGGGGGTGAGCAGATCGGGGTTGAGCAGAGAAATCCACCATAAGTGCAAGCATCCACCTGAATCCGACTAAATTATACGTATCCGCATGAGTCGTGTCGAGTCTTAGTGTATCTGATTGCATGATAAAACTATTTTTGGCTCTAGCTTACCCTTTTGTTATCTGTTGTGTGGTTCTCTCTTTTTGCGATGATCATCAACTTGTTGATGTGAGCAGATACGAGGAACACCCATGGTCAACATGGAAGGGATGATTCCACTGCATAGTCTACCTGGACTAGAATTCTTTTATTTGGGCTTTTCCCTAGGGCTATGGCCCATGTACTATTTTGGCTTTTGGTGTATTATCAACTATTGTTATGTCCTTGTTCTTATTTCTGTATTTGGCATCGTGGTGTGCCTAATTTCTCTTTTGTCTCCGTTTGAACAACTATATGGAATGAGGTTTATACTCCAGGACCGCGCCATTATATTTCTGTGTGATACCTCTTTAATTAGGATTATAAATTAATTGGGGTGTTACATCAAACGTATAAGGCCTAAAATATTATATATAAATATGTCCATCATAATTAGAATGAATTTGAATAGTACCTTTATATATAAGTTTATTTGTCATTTCTAATTATAATGTTATATTTTAATGGAGTCAATAGAAAGATTTATTTATTTATATAATTTATTGTTTTAAATTTCAGTTGTTTATAAGCTAAATATTATAATTAACATACGTAATCTTTAAGTCATCACTATGAGATGTCCTATCGGTAAATTCAACCTAATTGAGCTACGAATTGTAATATTACACTACTTTAAATATACATTTCACAAAATTGAATTATAAAAACACTAAAATTTATATTTATAATATTTGAAAGAACCATTAGAATACTCGCTGAACTAAAATGTGATTAAACTTAATTTTCAAATAACTAATAAGTCTTTTTCTACATTGAAATGTGAGATTGAACTCTTCTTTCTTCGTTTTCCTATTAATAGAAGCGCGTTTATAGAAGAATCCTTTTACTTGTCAATTAGCAGCAGCTACGACGAAATGCTGGATTTTTCTTTTTTTTATTCTCGGTCTGTCTCCGCTAGTTTAATTTTGGCTAACATAAACATGGTCCTTGGACTTTCTTTTTATAACCCAATTAATTTAAATTTTCAAAGTTCAAAATTTTTTATTTTAATCTCTTTACATATATTTGTTAGTCTAAATACGTACTTTCTTCATTTTGGCACAACTTTAAGTAACGTATAACTGAAACCATGTTACATCAATCAAAACAAAAATTATTGAAAAAAAAGAGCTCAATTTAATTTGTAAAGAAAAAATAATTTCCATCATTCATAGCTTTACCCACAAGAACAGTAGAAAATAAAATGAAAAAAGAGATACAAAATAATACAATGTGAATAACAAATACTGTAATAACATTATTGTATTTTTCAAAAGTGATCTGGTTCGATTTTCTTGTAATATTTAAGTAAAATGTTGACCGATCAGAGTCTTAACTCTGCGTCACCCTTCTGCTCTCTTTCTTTGACTAATCACCGCTTTGAACGTGTCTAACGTTTTGTGACGTGTTCTATTGTCTCATGACGAGCCTTCCCTAGATAATCGAACAAGCTTATCTCAAACATCATTTCTACACTCTCATATATATAAACCAATATCACCACCCTTCAATCTGTTCCTACAAATCTCCAAAAATTTCGATAAAACACAACATAGTTCGGCGATTACACAATCTTTAGAATCTCTCTGATCATCGTTTTTATGTTTGATTCTGCAACGATTGAGGAAAATACCAGACATGGCAAGCAAAGTTTATGAACGAACTCTGGAGGAAACACCAACATGGGCTGTTGCAGTTGTGTGTTTTGTGCTGCTTTTTGTTTCAATCGCCATAGAACATCTTATTCATGCTATTGGAAAGGTAAACTTCACAGAGTGTATTCATTCATGCTACAATAAGCTATGAGATTAATGTTTAAGACTTAGAGAACATCAAACTAAGTTATTTTACAGTAGAAATTGATGATAGTTCGAAATCTGAGACTAATTCATGATCGAAATGAGTTTATTATAATTCCCATGAATTCATTTTACGTAGATAAGAAAGTAAAAAACCAGTCAATATATTTAAAAAACTTAGTAATTTATCATTTGTTTTGAATTGATCTAGTTAAATTTATGCGTGGTTCTCCAAAGATATACTTATATTAATGTTGTCAGCAATAAAATAGAGTTCTTATAAAGTTAATAACCACCATTTAGTATAACGTATAAATAGTCATTAGACTATATATATATAGAGGTGGTTGATTATTTTTAAAACTATGTTATAATTTAACTTTTTTATGAGATTCAATACTCATATTTTTATGTACTTTACCACTTGTAATTACAGTGGTTCAAGAAGAAACAGAAAAATGCTCTATTCGAAGCGTTGGAGAAGGTCAAAGGAGGTACTTGTGCTCTTCTTTAAAAATTGTTGAATTTACACAATGTGTTTGAGTTTCTAACTGAAGAAAATTTTCTTTGACATTACTGTGTTCAGAGCTTATGGTGATGGGATTCATATCCTTGATGTTAAGTATTTTGCAAGACCAAATTTCCAAGATATGCGTATCAAAACACGTTGCATCCACGTGGCATCCTTGTGCCAACCCAAAGTCCTCAACTACAACAACAACATCTGAGGATGAATCTGAGGACATTCAAATAAATTTTAGGAAACTGCTACAACTTTATGACTCCATACCACGGCGTGTTCTGGCTACAAAAGGTTACGACAAGTGCGCAGAAAAGGCAAGTTCAGCATCTTCACTGTTCTAATTTTGTTTCTTCATTTTGAAACAACAAAAACTTGTTTATATCTGATAGAGGGACCATGTTTGTCTGACATCCTTATCATAAGAAGTTACTGTAGAAGGTGTGCTACGATGAAAAAAAATATATATTCTGTGGGCATCCACCGACTAAGGAAAATTATTAGGTTGTGGTTCTCGTTCTCAATAGTTTTCTCATGAAAATTGATGACAAATATAATTTAGAGTTATTAATGATATATATGGATATAGTCATGATCATTAAGAGATTGTGGTCGGCATTATATGATTATATGACATTAAAATTTTATTTTTATATAATGTGGGACTTTGACTTTTTCCCAACAATCTCCCCTCAAGGGTGAGTTTATATGACATTAGTCTTACACATAAGGCCTTTGACATCATTTTAATCCAAAAACCTTAAAGCAATGTTGTTATGGGTCTTTATTTTTATATAGGGTTTAACTTTATTTTTCTTATCCAATGTGAGATTTTGACTCACACTTGGACTTTTTCCCAACAATTAAATATTATGTAAGTTGAAAAATCTCATACATGTGTTTGTTTTCCCATTTAAAACCTGAATTTAAAGTTACTTATAATAGTTTCTCTTATGACAGTTTTCAAATATGTCGTGAATACAACTCATCCAACATGCACATCGATGTTAATCATATAATATAAAATCGAAGGTGAGGAAAAAAGTAAAATATTAGATATAGAAAATGATATATACAGTAAAAAAATATAAACATTAGTGATAAAAAATCAAGTGCATGTTGAGAGAAACATTGATATAATCATTAGCTAGGTTTTAATTTTTATATATTTATAACGGTTTATTTTTTATTTACAGGGAAAAGTTGCTTTTGTTTCGGCATATGGGATTCACCAGCTGCATATATTCATCTTTGTGTTAGCAATATTTCATATCCTACAATGCATTATAACACTGGGTTTGGGAAGAACCAAGGTATTTTTTGACTTGAGAATGGTAGTTTCAGAACTTGTGTGCGCAGGTTCTGCTCTGTGTTTTTCTCTCTCTGAATTCTGAATTCTTGGTTTGGTTTAATGGATGCAGATGAGAAAGTGGAGGGCATGGGAAAATGAAACCAAGACCATTGAATATCAATTTTACAACGGTAAGACCTCAAAACTTCGTTGCATCCATGAGTTCCTCATTTCAAGTGCCAAATTATGTCAATGATATAACGTACGTATATCTATCTATATTAATTGAATGTTGACATGATATTTGATATCGTGGAGGTTGACTTTCTTATGGGTTTGGTATGACTTTAAGGATGTTTAAAATGAAAAACACTAACAATTTTCTTTTTTATATTTTATTATTATTTTCTAACGGGTCAATTTTATATGAGATTAAATATGTTTTTGTTCCTTAACTTTAAGTGAATTTTAGAATTAGTCTATTTTGAGACTTTGGACCAATTTAATTCTTCATTTTTTGAAATACATGGATTTAGTCATTTTAATCAAATTTTGTTAAGTTAATTTGATATTTTAAACGTGTTTTATAATAATATTTGACTTAACATTAAAAAAATGTATCAAAAATTATAAATAACTAAAATACCATCGTAAAATACATATGAAACATCAAATAAATCTAACAAAATTTGATTAAGAAGACAAAAAATGAAAGATTAAATTGGTTCAAAGTTTTAAAATAGACTAAATGTACTGAGTGATTTGGATATGTTACCTATTTAGTTCAACTAGTTAAATTACACGTAGTTAAGGTAATAATTTCTTTTTAAAATTTATTACACATTTTTATAGTATATCTCTTCTATTTTTTTTATTAGCAATAAACAAATATTTAAATGAAACAATTGGGTTGCCAACACCTCTTCCATTATGATACACAATACTTTATGTACAAAATAATTATTAAAAGTAGATTTCTAGTTCCAATAAAAGTGTATCCTATTATTTTAAATTAAAGGTTGACCCACATATACTAATTTGACATGCTTTTTATAACAGAAAAATAAAGTATAATGTATCAAATAAGTGTAAAAATGTAAAAATGTGTCAAAGTAATTTTTTTCCTAAAGTAAATAATAATGACTTATACTTATCTTCTCTGTCCTTTGAAAAATAAATAATTATGAAAGTCATCAAAATTAAAAAAAATTATCATATACAATTTTTGTAGACTATGTTAGTGCACCTAGTAATTTTATATCAAAGATGAATAATTAAATAACATAATGTTGTAGCCATATATTGATTTTGGTTTCAAATACTTCGTAAAGGTAAATAATAAAGTGGAACATATTCTTTGGGTCATTTATATTATATGGTCCATCTCTGACTGTGTGGTTTATAAATGTGTACATATTACAGATCCTGAGAGGTTCAGGTTTGCAAGGGACACAACATTTGGAAGAAGACACTTGAATCCTTGGAGTCAGTCAACAATTTCCTTATCCATTGTAAGAACACATTTGTTAGATATAAATCAATATGCTAATAATATTAGCCATTATTTTTTAATTTAAAGTGTGGAATTAGTCTTTGACACGTAAATAAATTCTCATGTTTCTAACTATTTACTTTGTACGCTGCTTGAATCAGGTTAGCTTCTTCCGACAATTCTTTGGATCAGTCAACAAAGTGGATTATTTAACATTACGACATGGTTTCATCAGGGTGAGTTATATTTGAAAATATTTTGTACTATAGATGGCGTCGGAATTTTCAAGTCGTCTGAAAATTTTACCTTCTAAATCGACTTTTGTCAACTTGAATTAAATTAAAACTCTAGTTATTAATTTATATTTTTCCATCAGAAATTATGAGTTTATTCATTAAGAATATTTTTTCCACTTTTTTCGTATTAAAAAATGGAAAGACTAAGATACTTGGGATTTTAGGCGCATCTGGCACCGGGAAGTGATGCAAGATTTGATTTCCAAAAGTACATCGAAAGATCACTTGAAGAGGATTTTAAAACTGTTGTGGGAATAAGGTATGCATATGTTCTGTTTTTTTCTTTGCTTTTATTAATTTACTCATCAATTTAAGCTTAATAATTTTTTGTGACTTGCAGCCCTGTCATATGGTTCTTTGCGGTGCTATTCCTTCTCACAAATACTCATGGTAAGCCCTCTTCAAATTCATAAATTAATCTGAATGAAGAAAATCTTTAATATAATCTGTCAATAAATCAGGCTCTTTCTGTTTTAAAGTCAAGGAGAAATGATTTTAATATAATTTTAATTTTGAAATTATGAACTTGTTTAAACATGTTCTCGGTGATTTGTTTAAACTTGTTTATTCATAGTTTAAAATTTTTGATCTGTGTGCAGGGTGGTATTCTTATTATTGGCTTCCGTTCATCCCATTTGTTGTAAGCACAAAGTACTCATTTGCTTTCTGTATTTACTTTTCTTGATGTGTAAGAGCATAAATAAGTGGGTGAAATTTGATGTAAATTTCACAGATAATTTTAATAGTGGGTGCTAAACTTCAAATGATCATAACAAAGATGGGACTGAGAATTACAGACAGAGGGGAAGTTGTCAAAGGTGCACCTCTGGTTGAACCAGGAGATGATCTATTCTGGTTCAACCGTCCACGCCTCCTCCTCTTTTTGATTCATCTCGTGCTCTTTCAGGTACTTACCATTTATCCTTTTATACTTTACACTCACATTTCGATATTTTCAACACTTTTCATCTAAAGATTCTTGGGCTCTGAAAATTATTTAATTTATTTACTTCTGTGTTGCAGAATGCTTTTCAATTGGCGTTTTTCTCTTGGAGTACTGTAAGTTTATCCATCTTCTCTGTTTTTGGTTATTATTACTACAACATTGAGGAAAAGTTTTAGCATTCTTTAATATGTGCATATATGTTTCTCGTTTTTCCTAACTTCTCTTTAATTTCTATTTCAGTATGAATTCTCCTTACACTCTTGCTTCCACGAAACAACTGCAGATATTGTCATTAGAATTACAATGGGGTAAGTTTGCTTATACGTAATAAAAAGTTCAAGTATATCAATGGTCGAAAACTCTAGTCTGAGTCTAAGTTTTATATTAAATAAAAATAAGTAAGTTGAGTATTATATGAAGATGAGTGATCAATAAACTCATTAAGGTTTAAGGTTGAAAATAATATTAATTTCTTATTCGATTAGTTTCAGGTCTCATTAATATTAGGTCTTCCGGATGAATTTTCTCCTATTATATCATTATATAAACATAACAATGGAGTGGCAATTTTGATTTGCAGGGTTATCATACAAGTTCTATGCAGCTATGTGACATTACCTCTATATGCTCTAGTCACACAGGTCTGACTTGCTACAAAATCTATCAATGCATGTATGTTTATTCTTTCACAAAAACTAAATACTCATCCACCGCTTTCATAATGTTGTGCAGATGGGTTCAACCATGAAACCTACCATCTTCAACCAGAGAGTGGCATCAGCACTGAAGAACTGGCACAACACTGCCAAAAAGCAAGTAAAAAACAGCAAGCAGAACACACCATTCTCAAGCAGGCCATCAACACCAACATATGGCATGTCTCCTATGCATCTGCTGCAAAAACACCTTGCTGGTAGAAGTGATAGTGCACAAACATCTCCCAGAACATCCAACTATGAAAATGAACAATGGGATGTTGAAGGTTCACCTTCCATAAGCAACCATGCAGCTGGTGAAGAAACTCAAATGCAAGTTATGGAGCCAGGCTCAAGCTCAGCGCCAGAAGTGCCTACAAGCTCTCACCTTGAAATCAGAGTTAGTTCATCAGAGTTTTCCTTTGAGAAGAGACATCTTGGTACAGAGACCAGAAGTGAAGATGATAGTTTTTATTAAACACTTTAAATGTACAGCTTGTGTACATATCAAAGTTCAAATTCATTCTTTTGCATCAATGCAGAGTCATTTGGAGAATGAGGCCATAACCTTGTTGAAGGAGCGTTCGAGGATAGAGACTATGTTGAAGGCACAATTTGCTGTTGAAAAATCATGATTCCTACATATAAGTGTACACAGCAAAATATGTTTCCCTTCCAAGTGACTAGCGCTAAGCCACGTTCTAGGAATTTTAAGTGTATGTTTTGGACATATGAACCGAGAATCGTTTTTGAATCAATGTGATTTTACAAACCGATTCCCAGTAAATTTGTGTTTATAATAACGACGTGATCTTTGTTAACATTTTATAAGTTCATTTCGATACGTAATCCTGACGGAAAAAACTGGTAGCATTATTGATTTTAAGTGTGCAAGTATCAAAATGCAAAGGTTACTAACTTTAAGGTGTATTAATTAGTGTTTGGTATAGCTTTTTAGATGTGTTTTGTCGTGTTTAAGATATGATTTTCAGAACATTAATAGCTATGGATTTTATATTTTAAACGTGGTTCTTCTAATGTCAATGGGTTTCCAAACGGGAAAATCACGTTCATTATTTTCCTCACCTTAAATTATGTATGAAATATATGTCAATTTCAATTCAAATAAAGAACCGATGTGTTCTTATTGGAAATGAAGGGAGTCTTTCGAGATGAAGGAAAGACTTTAAGTTACTACAAGAAAAAATCTATTTTATTAGAGAAATTAATGAGAAAATATAATTGTAAGTAATCCCTCTCAAATTTGTAAAAAAATGGCGAGAGAATAAAATTATTATAGCATGTTTGTAGTAAAATAATTACAGATTTACTATAATATATTTGTAACTAATTCTTCTCTAATTTGTACAAAAATAGTGAAAGAAACAATGTGTAACTTTTTCGTAACAACATAGTTACAAATTTACTAAAACATATATTTATACCTAATTTCTAACTAATTTATAATGAAATAGCGAATAAATAAAATTGTATCTAGTTCGTAGCAAAATAGTTACAAATTTACTAGAAAATATATTTGTACTTAATCTGTCTGGATTAAAATCATACTAAATTTATTTTTAATTTTAGTAAATATATATTTTAAATTAAATATTTAAATTTTTTTAGTTTAAATATTATAAAATTATTTTTAATTTAAAAATATAAAAATTATTTTTAATTTAAAAATATAAAAATTATTTTTAATTTAAACATTGAAAAATTATTTTTTAATTTAAATAATAATTTAAATATTTTAAAATTATATTTAATTTAAATATTTTAAAATTACTATGAATTTAAATATTTTAAAAAAAAATTTAATTTAAATATTTTAAAATTAATTTCTTAAATACAGTTACATATATTGAAATATAAATGATAAATGATAAATATAAATATTAATAAATTAATTAAAATATATATTATAAAATAAGAAAGGATTTTGTCAGTAACTAACAAATATAAATTAAAACTATTCTTAAGAAAATTAATTAATTAAAAAAATTAAAAAGCTATAAATATATTAAAAAATTATAAAAATATACTTTATTATTATATATAAGTTATTTTTTTATTTATAAATTATATTTGTTATATTTTTTTATGATAAATAACAATTGACTAATACAATATTTTTTCTTTTCCATTTAAATGTTATAAAAGTATTATAAAAATTCTTATTAATTATATTCAAAATGAAATATTAATTATTTCTTTTAATTATTTATTATCTCTTACGCTGTTTTTTTCATATGTTAATTGATTTGAAATAAAATAATTATTAATTAATTTATATTATTACAAATTTATTATATTTAAGGTATAATTTCTTTTATATGTTTATTTATTTTTAAAATTTTAAATATTAAATAAATTATTTATGACACATTATAATAAAAGTAAATTGTGTGAAAATATTTTATTTATAAAATATAAATATTTAACATAATTTAATTATACATTTAAAAATAATTTAATATTTAATTAGTTTTAGTAAAAGAATTAATTTTTCATAAATAATTATTGGTATTATTATGTATTTTTTTTATATAAGAGAATAACATTGGATATAAAATAAAAAATAATAAATAAAAAATATAAAACTTAGTTTCTCTGAGTTTCGCACGGTCATAATATCCTATCCAAAAGTTTGATTTTGAAACTTTAGAATTGTTCAACACCTTATTCCCCGATTGTGATATCCCATTTAAATAATAATTTTAGTTAAATGCAATGTCACACATAATAATATAAAAAGCAAAGTTATGGAGTACGTTGTTACTCCTTACAGTTATCCAGAATAAATTAGGAAAGAGACCAAGGCACACCATGATTCCAAACAATACGAGGAAGAAGTTTAACCGTACTCAAAATAAATGCTCAAAGAGCAAGACAATACATGGGCTACAACTCCAAAAAGAATAACTCGAAAAAGTGGGATCTGACCCAAGACGAACTAAGCAGCGGAGTCTCCATCACCCTGATGACCACGAGGAGTTCTAGCTTCTGCTCATACCAATAAATTGATGATCATCGCAAAAGGAGAAAAACCACACATAGAACATACAAACAAACATAAGGGTAAGCTACAGTGGAAAAACGTTTTATCATACAATTGCATACAATTTTATAGCCAAAGATATATACATTAACCCAGCATGTGATAACCAGCAAACAATACACTAAGACTCAAGACACGATTATCCGGATACATATAATCAGTCAGATTCATTGGATGCTTGCATTTGTGGTGGCCTCTACTGCTTTGCAGCTTTGCAGAGCCAATTGCCAATGGGTTTCACCCTACCACTCACAAGGTCATCCTTCAAACATCTAAGGTCATTATCCTGCCAGAGACTAGGACTTCTTGCTACTCTCACCACTTGAGTCAGTACGCTCTACATGAGACTAACTGACTCTTTAAAGTGTTAGGATGCTATCCTTACTTGAATCCTTACTAAATTATATAATGAGGCACCACCACGAATCTTCATGGAATTACGTCTTAACCATGAGGCACCACCATGACCTCCCACTAATAGGGGTCATGGAATTACATCCTGGCCATGAGGTACCACCACGAAACTATCGTGGAATTACGTCCTAACCAATGAGGCACCACCATGAGATCTCAAATAGAGATTCATGGAATTATGTCCTAAACCACACCAAAATCATGTCTCACCAACCAAGCATAAACTTATCATGCATACCAATTCCATGCCAACATTTATAACCAACCATCTATTCATATTTCATCCCAAGATCATACCAAACTCATCAATTTCAACTCATAAACCACTTAACGCATGCATACTCAACCAGTTCATGCTTTAATAGAGCAACTCAATCATACAAATGATCACCAACCAAAAACAGAGGGAAAAACAGTCACAGAGCAAATCCTTGCACTAGTCTCGCTCATGCCATGGACCCTCGCTTAGGCGAAAGGGTTCTTTCGCTCAAGCTACAGGCCCTTGCTTAGGCGAGACTGCTAACAGAGAGCTCTATAGGATTTCGCGAGTTCTCGCTTGAGCGAGCCCTCCTCACTTGAGCGAGACCACCCCTTGCCCAAAGGTGAGGTTCCTCGCATGGGCTACAACTGCAGCGACACGCATTAGGCTCCCACGAGTTCTCGCTTAGGCGAGCCCCTCTCGCCTGAACGAGATAATACCTCACTCAAAACGAGAGCTCTTCGCTTGAGCGAGAGCTCGAGTAGGAACCTAGGCTTGTTTCTACTATTCTCGCCTAGGCGAGAAAGACTCACTTGGGCGAGAGTATCAGTTCTCCCACTGTTCTTCCTGCATTAACCATACATACAAATCCACACAACATAACAAGGCATTCCATACATTCACAGTAGCACACCAGTCATACAATCATGAAATAGAAGCAAGGCAAGCAGAAAATTGAAATAAACAAGTAAGCCATGGCTTCCCTTACCTAGAAAAGCTAGTAGAACAATTTGACACTTAAGCAAATGAGCATGATAGCTCCCAAATCATATTCGCAAGCTGAAAAATGTAACATTCATAAATCAATAAATAATGTATTACTTTATTAAAATGCATTTTAGTATATATCTATAAATAATATATATATTCTTATTACAAATATATATGAATATATTATAATAAATTACGAACATATGAATGTAAAGATTATAAATATCCAAAATATACTAATAATTGTGTGTGCGTAAAATTTTTTACCATAATAATAGAAAAAACAAGTTAAGTTACGTGCGTGTGTATATATATATATTATATATATATATATATATATATATATATATATATTATGGATAAATTTACATACATATATAACTAAACTCACATATTGTTAGGTAATAAAAAAAACAATTGATTAAATAATTATAATAATTTTATTTCAGTTATAAGTATACATAAATTTTAAATATATAATTGAATATGCATTATGATACATGTATGGGTTAGTTAATAATTAAATTAAATAATGATAATAATATAGCAGTCTGAATGATGTACTGTGATGCATCTAAACCATTATTATTCTAAAATAATAATAGTAATAAAATAATAATATTAATGATAAAAACACATGATGTCAGAGATAGAGATAAATTACTGAAGTGATAAGAGAAGATAAAATATCTTCTAAAAATAATCTATAACTAACGTAACTAGGAACTACACCATTAAATGTTTAGTCTAATTGAAACTAAGTAATCATGACACCACCACTATAAATAGCAAAAAGATGTTGGAAGGTAGGAGGTGGAAAAGATACAAGTGAAGGTGCGGTGAACAAAAAAAGAGAAGAGATCAAAATAACAGAGAGTGAGAGCATAGTAGCAAACAAATTTACATATCACCTTGGTGCTTTTTCACAATAATTAAGGTAAAGGAAGAAGACATTTATCATTCTATCTTTTGACTTTTATCTTTCCTATCTCTTCATAATTATTTTTATTTTCATATTTACTTTTAAGTGAGGTGTCCCTAACCTCATTCTAAATTGTATTTAGTTATCATTTTCATTTATTTATTTATATTCACCTTCAGTTGTGCACTGGTCTTATTTACTCAATTTATATTTATTCTCATTTACTTATTTATATTTATCTTCAGTTATGTACTAGTCCTTTTTATTTATTTATATTTATTTTAATTATTCATTGGTCCTATCTATTTATTTATTTATATAATTATACGGTTTAATATTGATATAAAATTTATAATAAGTAAAGATTTGATTATTGTTGTTGGAGGTATGACCTTGGGGATTTAAACGAGTTAGTATTACTCAAGATGAGATGTTCTTGAGTTACTTTGTTGGCCATGAGCTCATTTATCCTGACTAGTCACTACAAAATTAATCAATGTCTTTATAAAGTATAAAAAAAATCCAATTTTATGAATTTGGGGAGAATTTTCATTTCATTTTATCTTATTATGATACGCTGTAGTTTTTTATGTGATATTTGTTTCACTTTCCTATTTTATGATTGTGTGTGAAAAACAAAATTTTGTAACCATATCATAGATGGTTGCTCCCGACATGCTTTAAATTTTATAAGTATATTATAGGAAATAATAATAATAATTAAATAATAAAAAAAGTGTCGTCACATTAGATGGTATCAGAGCAACGTTTCATGCGAGATTTGTGAAATATGCTTATTATTTTTTGCTAACTTATACGATTACAAATGGAAAACAATAGGAGGAACCATGAATTAACTAAAGCAATGCAAGCTATCAGAGACATGGCTGTTGCTCTAATAAGGAATCAAACACCTGAAGGAAACCCTGAATCACAAGGTTTAGCTGAATTTAGGAGAAACAAACCCCCACAATTTTCTAGAGGATATGATCCAGAAAAAGCTAAATTATGGATTAAGGAGATGGAGAAAATATTTGGAGTTATGAACTGTGCTGACAACCAAAAGGTGAATTATGCTGTATTTATGTTAATAGGAGAAGCCGAATATTGGTGGGATGGTACCAGGAGATTACTTGAAGGAAAGATGAAGGATTATCTTGTTCCTTTTTAAAATTATTGAATATGGTGTGAGTTGATTAAGAAAGTTAAGTGAAATCCCCACTGGACATTAAGATAGCAAGCTATCTAGATGTGAAGGTTTCTTTCACAAAGCTCAAGAGAAGAAGATGATGGATTGATTCAAAACAAAAAGGAAATGGAAGGCACATAAACCATAGAAAACCAAGAACAATTAAAGGAAGAAGAAAACATAAAATGGAAAGGAAAGAAATGGTAAAAATGTGAGAAGCACGCCACTACAAGGCTAGGCTAGAAGCCATGGCAACCTTG
>Ga0214543_1003668_pt1 | contig 29640 bp, 29 predicted proteins | sample CNSS2metaG_FD_160094 | JGI IMG/M metagenome (GOLD analysis project Ga0214543, IMG submission 160094) | Root nodule microbial communities from cowpea collected in UCLA plant growth center, Los Angeles, California, USA - CNSS2 | ecosystem: Host-associated > Plants > Roots > Nodule | place: USA... | reverse complement strand
TTTACTAGCTCTTAATTTTTTATTTTGTAATGGAATTATGATAAATTATTTTTTAATCTTAAACTTAAAAAAATATGTATATTGATGAAGAATAAAATAATATATTTATTTTTAAAAGTGATAAAAAAAAAGATATGATTATGAAAGTTAGACAAGTTCAACTTCTTTACGTATCCCGAATTAGAGTAAACCTTTTTTAAGGTTAAGGAAATTATAGGTGTGAAGTTTCATATTAATTATTTAGAACATGTTCATATTTACATTAAAAAAGAAATAGTTGAAAATTTTAGTTTTGATTCAATTATTGATGGGCTAAAAGATTTGAAGGAACCAAAGACAATCTTTTTATATATGTGTGATTTCTTTTATAGTTATAATTATACTAAATTACTAAATTATGTATTGACTTCTATTGAGTTAATGACAATAATTAAATATATCAATTTTGAGTATATTATTTTAGCTCTCCCAAAATTATTGTTTAAGATCCGCCACTGCTTCTCACATTCCCATAGAGTAAAAGTTATTTTGAATGACCAAAATCTCTAATAGTATCTAATCTAATATATAATTATATACAATTGCAAAGCTAATAATACTGTTTTGCGTTCAAATGTGCATTGTCCCAAAATATACATAATTGGTGGTCTTCATAATTAATATTTTGAAGTAAATATGACAAAAAAACAACTTTAGAAACTTTTACATAGTTTCTTGGAAAAGGTAGCTAATTTTTATAAAATAAATTTAATTAAAAATTGTAATATAATAAATTAATTAGAATTTTGTGTGGAATTTACGGATATTACACGACTGAAATGTTTTGTAGCATCAAGAGTGATAAATACTTTAAAATATAATATTAAATCTTATTTGATAAGATAATATTTACTATTTTAGAATTTTTATAATGAAGTAAATGCAAATCATAAACTACATTTTACTTTTATAATAAATACAAATTATAAAGGTATAATCCAAGTTTTTTAATTTTTAAACAAACAAAATTAAAATAAAGTTCTGACTCCATGAATTTGTCTCATTAATGATAACATAGACTTTTAAAAAGTTCAAAGTAAAAGAAAGATTTATAACTAACAAATATTTTTTATATAAGTATTAATATTTTCTCCTCTTCTAAGAAAAATTATGTATTTTATTAATTTATTTTAAAAATAGTCATTACATATTACACTTTTCTTAAAATCTGATCAGTTAATAATAATTAATAACAATATTAATAAATGCAAATAAAATTACTTACCTTAAATATATTTAATTACCAAATAAAAATTAAGACTGTTTTTTTTACCTAGCTTACTGCAAAATATATTTATATTTTTCAAAATCTACTTTTCATCTTCCAAAAATATAAAGATGTTAAGAAGAATTAAAACAATTTTTCAGTTTTTTTCCAACACTACTTCTAAGATATATTTGTTCAACCTCTCAAAGAACTTTTGAGTTTCTTCCAACTCTACTTGCAAGATATATTTCTACAGCTTCTCAAAGATGAATGTCTTTGTCATTAAATAACATTAAATATTAGAAACCAACCTCTTTTTGTGTTTCTCATTGCAATTTTATATATGAATTTATTGTATTAAAATTTTAAATGGAAAATAAATTTTAAAAATCTACCTACCTTTTTAAGAGAGCTTTATACCGTTTTCAAAAAATCTTCTTAAATTTCAATGTAGCTTATTGAATAAACTTTATAAATCAACGCTTACGTCTTTCAATATAAATGTCAAAAATATAAAGAATAAATGAAAAACTTTTCGTCTTCCAAGAATTTTGCATTTTGAATTATGACTATTTATTATGAACAACAACAATCATGATTTGTGAGACTCAATAAATCCTGAAGTATCAATCAAACATATAATTAGAGTTTAAGACATTCACGAAAACTATTATTTATCAATTTTAAGTATATAAAACATATAAAATTTTTATATCATCATGTTGTTTTTTGAGATGTTATATACTTCTTTATTTATCGTTAATGATTAATACAAAATACAAAATCTTTTTTTATTAATGTGCTTGAAAACCGACTGATCTAATAGTACATTGAATTTACATTGGAAACTATTTTTTTTTCATTTAATGTCCTTCGAAACTGAACTTTTCTTATAGTTGATCTTTTTAAACATCAAGCAGTAGATAATATTGGGTAATATATTCTTTCCGTGTGTTTTTAGAACAAAATTTCAAAATTAATTCATTAAAAATCAAATCGTTTTTCGGTTGTGAAAAATTAATCATAATACATATAATAATATTAATAAATTTTGGATTCAAATTTGAAATCGTAACTGACAGTAAAAGAAAAAGAAAAAAGAATGTGATAACAAAAATTAAATTTAACATTTAAAATGAAAAATATATACAAAAAGTTAATTTTTGTAATAAATATTTTAATATTTCTGATAAAAATATATAAATTCAAATATTAAAAAAAATTATGACGCATAACGATATAATAATATATTATAAAATATAACAATATGTAATAATGTATGTATAAAATATAATAATATTAATCTAGTTAAAATATAAGGTAAAAAATAAAAATTATAAATTTTTTAAACGTTTAAAGATATGGAAATAATTAAGTATTTCAATTTCAATATTATTGCAAGATTAAGATTCATATATTGTGAAAATTAGAATTCAAAATATATACCATGACATTTTATTTAAAAGCAATTACCAAACTGAAACTTTAGAATGAAAGTGGTACTATTTGACTAATTAAACAAAAAATATACCAATAAAATTTGAATTTTAACATTTAAACAAAAATATTAAAATAATGTAGGTTTTTTAATAGATTCTTATAATGTCTCTAAACAACTTTCAAATATTTTTAACTTATAAGAAAGGTTCGTATTTAACATATTATCAAAATCTGAAAAATGATAATTTGAAAAAATTTAATGGAAATACATTAATATTCACAATTAAAAACAATAAAAGTTAAAAATATGATATAGAAAATAAACAAGTAATATAATATTTAGGAACAAAAGCTTTGTGGTTCTTAATAATGTAATAATATATTAACATATTAGTCCTAAGATAATAATAATAATTAAAATATGGTGTAAAATAATAAATAAATAATTTTAAAATTTAAATATGAATTTTTAAATATTTTTAAATAATTTTCACATACTTTTGATATTTTACACAAACTTAAACAATACTTTTAAAAATAATTTTTATAACATAGACATTACAAGTTAAAATTATACATTCTTAAAATTTTTAAAAATATAAAAATCACTAATGATCTCGATTTTAATTTTTTTTTCTAAATTAGGACATATATTATCAAATTTGAAATTCAAAATATATAGTAATAAAATTTGAATTTAAATTCTAAATTTTAAAAGCTATAAAATATGGGAGCAAAGTTAAAATTTGAAATTCAAAATCTAAAAAAATTGTGAAAAAAGGACTCCAATAGAAGAGTCTACCAAAAGTCTAACTTTTGTATTTTTGCATAGTGTACTGTTTATATTTGTGTACATAGTCTACATTTTGTAAGTTTTGATTGTTTACTATTTATATTTTGTTTGCAATCTAACGTTTGTATCTTTAAAGAATCTATTATTTCTATTTAGGTATAATTAGTCGGATAATACTCACTTTTGTTTGGATATGTCAGTTTGATACCCGCTTTTAAAAAAATGTCAATTGGATCCTAACTTTGGAAAAAATGTCTCAATCAGGTTCCTTTAAGGAAAAAAATATTAACACCATTAACGATATCAATATTTAAAATGACTTACAAGAGTGAAAGGAACCTAATTTGAGACATTTTTTCAAAAGTTAGGACTCGATCGACACATTTCTAAAAGCGAGTACCAAACTGACACATATGAAGAGAGTGAGTACTATCTGACTAATTAAACATTACATTCATATGTACGATCTATCATTTGTAACTTTATATCGTTTACTCTTCACATTTTTTATATCGTCCATCATTTTTATTATTAGAGAATCAACTACTATATTTTTCTACATTTTTTACTCAATATTTCATTCAAAATTAAATTTGATTTCTTAATTTTAATTAACTAAATCTTAATATATTATTTAAAATAATTATATATAATGCATTTTATTAAAAATATATATAAATAACTTAAATACATGTTTATCATAAAATCAATTAAAATATTATAATTAAATTTTATAAAATAAAATTTATATTAAATTTAATTATACTTTTATAATTTCAAATTAATTTAATAAATATACTATAATTTTTAATTTTAAAATTCGATATTCCGTGCGTTGTAATTCAAATGTGAAAGTAGCCGTTGTTGTTGCTAGTGGTACAATCGTTGGCGATGTAAACAAAGTGTCAACCAACTCTCTTTCGTCTTCTCTCCGCCTTCGCACTTCCCTTCTCTCTATGTCCCTCCTTTCAATCTTTCACATGAACACCATTTCTTCTTACCTTCCTTCTATTTCCCCTTTTCAATCTTTCTCATTCACACTCTTTCTTCCTTCTTTTCCTTCAGACCCTTCCATTTCCTCACAGCTTCTCCCTTTTCCCCCGCCACCACCACCACGTTCTCCTTCTCATCGGCCGTCGCTTCCCGTCGTCGGAGGCCGTCCCTGAACGGTGAAGTCGAGGATTAGGGAGATCTTCATGCCCGCCCTCAGCTCCACCATGACGGAGTGCAAAATCGTCTCGTTGGTAAAGTCCGAGGGCGATGTCCTCTCCAAAGGCGACAGCGTTGTCGTCGTTGAGTCCGACAAGGCCGACATGGACGTCGAGACATTCTACGACGGCATCCTCGCAGCCATTGTCGTCGCCGAGGGCCAGTCAGCCCCCGTCGGTGCCCCCATTGGCCTCCTTGCGAAACCGAGGCTGAAGCTGCCGAGGCCAAGGCCAGAGCCAATTCCGCTCCTACTCCGTCCGAACCTTCTCCGCCGCCGGTATCGGAGGTCTCCAACGCGCCGCGGAAGGTCGTTGCGACGCCCCACGCGAAGAAACTCGCGAAGCAGCACAAAATTGATGTTGGATCTGTGGTTGGGACTGGTCCGAATGGGAGGATTATTCCTGCAGACGTGGAGAAGGCCGCCGGAGTTACGCCACCGGAGAGAAATGTGTCTGCGGCGGAAGTGGCATCATCTCCGCCAAAAGCTGCTGCTGTTGCTTCTCCAGCGTCTCCGGCCAACGCTTCGGCTCCAATTCCGGGTTCTAGTGTAGTGGCTTTTACGACAATGCAATCTGCGGTTGCAAGAACATGGTGGAGAGTCTCTCTGTGCCAACGTTCCGTGTTGGGTATCCAGTGACCTCTGATGCACTTGACGCTCTGTATGAGAGGGTATGCTTTTTAAGACTCAATTTTTTAATGAACTTAAAAGTAAACTAAACTCTTAATTCAAAGGAAAATAATGTGATAAAACATTTTTCGTGGGCCAAAATCAGCTTCTAGATGCCTGTATTTCATAGAATTTAAATAAACTGTGCAATTCCATCAATGATTGTCACATATGATCTACACTTGTAACATTGTAGACTTTTGTGATATAACCACTTCAAAAGTCATTCTTAATTTGCTGTCAGTGGCTGTGTATAAAAGCTAGACATGTATGTAACTGCACAGCAACATGTTTGGTTTGCATTCCATAAAAGAATTCTGCCCGTTTGGTTTAGCTTCCTTCCTTTTCAAATTTTTGACGACAAGTTTTTGGTATATGCACGTGGAAGGTCGTGCAACGGACAAACACTAAGTTGGCTTTAATTTATAAACAAAATATGATTCATTTCATGCTCTTAATTCCTATATTTTCTTCTCCTTTAAAGGCTTTTTTTGAAGTTTAACTAAGTAAAGTGTTTTTCTCAGTTGTAGTTTTTAAATTACATTGTGATTACTGAAATTTTTGGTTGTAATTTGGTTGTCGTGCTAGTGTAGATGAGGGTGTGGTTGGTGTTGCAATGTGATTACTGAAATTACAATTACAGGTGCAATACTGGGTGGGGCCAGTACAGAACATAGTATTGGCAGTATTAGCAATTGTAGACTGCAATTTTTATTGAAATGGAGTATGGAATTTCAAGTTTTATAAATTTTGCTTTTGCTGCTGTTGATGTATTTTCAGGTGAACCGAAGGGTGTGACAATGACAGCAATTCTAGCCAAGGCGGCTGCAATGGCACTAGTTCAGCATCCAGTGGTGAATGCCTCTTGCAAAGATGGGAAGAACTTTGCCTATAATAGTAATATTAACATTGCTATTGCAGTGGCAATCAATGGTGGTTTGATTACCCCAGTTCTTCGGGATGCAGATAAGGTATGTGGTTGTTTGGTGAATTGGAGATTGTCCTGAATCCGAACGATATTCGATGAATATAAAATTGCATGTTGGTTCCCTAGTTAATTGGTTGGTTACTTGTTTTGTTACAGTTTGTATCTTTTGTCACAAAAATGGAAAGAACTAGTGGAAAAAGCTCGTTCTAAGCAATTGCAGCCTCATGAATATAATTCAGGTTTCTTGATAGTTTGGTCCTTACTATTGTTTCTCTGTGGGACTGGAATCTTCTAATATATAGATGTAATTGTGATCTTTGATATGTCTTAAGGAACTTTCACGCTTTCGAATTTGGGAATGTTTGGAGTTGACAGGTTTGATGCCATACTTCCTCCAGGCCAGGTGACCAATGAAATCTTGATTTTTTGCTGTTGATTTAATAAACTGTGACTTTGTATCAGTGGCGACTTGACCTTTGAATTTCTTTCTGCTTAAACTTTCCCATTTATGTTTAGGGGGCTATCATGGCGGTTGGAGCATCAAAACCTACAGTTCTGGCAGAAAAGGATGGCTTTTTTAGTGTAAAAAATAAAATGCTGGTGAGTAGCATAATTATTTCTTTAACTTTCTTTATGGTTAACATAATCGACAAGTTTGTATAATTGATAATTAGGTGTACTTTATGCTTAGGAGAGAACACAGAAACAAAGTTTTGGTTTTATAGAAAAAAAATTCATTATATTTTCCTGAATCCGCAATATAATCAGATTTGAAGGCAACAAATCTTGCGTAACATTTGTTCTGGTAAACATCTATATTGGTCAGAAGGCATACCCTCACCTTAATTTGCATGTGCATGCTGTTATCCTGAAGTATTAACTCTAAGGAAATCGTATGATATTTAAATTATTAGCTGGACCTCAATCATGACTAAGAAAAACAACCCTTAGCTATTAAGAGACTTTTTCTCTGAAGTCTCATTTCTTAGATTCAAGACTGCAACTATCATGTATAAGTAACATTATCTCTAACTTTCCAAAGTTCTTACACTTGTATCTGGAAATCTTCCATTTTCTTCATTATAAAAGCTATTACCTATGTGGACTTTTCGTTGTGCTTCTATCAGCACTACGGTAAAGACAAGGAACCATTTGCGTAGGATTAGATAAACAGCTCTATCTTCTTCTTCGCAGAAATGCTGGTATATATCATAAATTTGTGAATTTTTAGTACGGTTCATTCAACTATGCATACAAGTATGGAAAGGATTCACTTAAGAATAATAAGAAAGTAAATATGTTTTTGAGGGCTTGAAAGACCTACCTTATGATCTCATATTTATAATGATAGAAATATGATAGAATGAGAAGATGAAAGATCAAAAGACTGAACTAGAAACCTATGTCGAGAACTTGGTACAACAGGTAGTAGTTCCCAAGACACTACTATCTACCCAGATTTAATACTTATTCTAATATAGTCAAAGTTTCTTGCATGCATATATTGGCTAAGGCAAAAACTATTGTCGATTACTAATAGAGTACATACACAATTAGAGTTACAGATTTTGATGGAAAACTACACAAAACAACTCTCTAATATTCAGATAAGAGTTCATACCGAATGATAGTTATTCTCCCTTCACAGATAGGGCTAACCGAGGAAATTAAGAAATTTATTTGCGGGTTGCACCATTCATCTGATGAGAATTGAGTAAAGTATTGTAGGTAAGGGGATGATAAAGTAGAAACCATGATGTGGGTCAAAAAGACAATTTTGCTTGAAATACTTCAACTTAAAAGATGAAATTGAGTGCAAAATTTTAAGGGGAGGTTTTTCTTACTTTATGGTTTGCTACTTGTTTGTACTTTCCCTTTTAATATAAATATCAATGTTAAAAATATCATTTCCTTCTTGTATTTATGATTATCTGATTTAGGGGGAGTTTATATCTTATGGCCTTTTCTCTAATGATGAAAATGGGGGCAAAAGTTTAAAGAAAACATTGACATTAACTTATTTAACTATTCTCTTTATAAGTCTTTTAACTGTAGGAAGTTACAAATACTTCAAACATATTTTGATCATCATCAAAAAAGGGAAGATTGTTAGCTAAGGCAGAAGACTTAGAGATAATCGATTAGAATAATTGATTATCATTTAGAGGATAATCGATTATCACTTAGGTTAGGATAATCGATTATCTTAAGTTGTGTTCAATTTTTCAAAAACCGATTGGAATAATTGATTATCTCCCTAGATAATCGATTGTCTGCTCGAACTTTTGTTTTTAAAAAATGCACTAGAATCGTTGATAATCAATCATAAGTGATAATCGATTATCCTTGGCAGTTTTGAACATGTCTATTCAGTTTCTAACCTAATTTTCAAAACCTCTATTTAAAGAACTGTAGTGCTACTTCAAACTTACTTTTTTGAGAGCTAGAGTACTAGTGTTGTGTTTGCAAAGAGTTTCTCTAAGTATTCTCAAAAGAGCTTTGAAAAGCCTAGTGTAAGTGCAACAATAACTTTTCCTAAGTGTGGTTCTTGAGAGATTGAGTGTTGCTGTTGTTGCTAGGAAAGTTGGTCAAATTCTCTATGTGATTTAGAGGAGTTTTCTTTCATCTCTCGTGTCTTCAAGAGAGGTGTTTTCTTTTTCTTATTCTCTTTAATCTGATTGATTGTATTATGATCTTTAAAGTGATTAAGTTAATCTCTTTGTTTAAAGAGATTAACAACTGGACGTAGGATCTTTTGATCCAAACCAGTATAAATATCTGTGTTGAATCTTGTTCCCTGTCTCTTTAATTTATTTGCCGTTGCATTCAAAGGAACTAAGGGTTTAATTTAAACGATAAAATTAGAATTACTTTGACATCAAGAGTTAAAGCAAATGAAATAATGTTTCTTGCTTTGACATCATATTGAGCCCGTTTATTTTCATCTACAACCCATTGTGAAAAGGGCTTTAGTTCATGCACATCATTAACAACATTAACTGGAAAAAAATGGACCATTTATCACAGCATCCCAAATACTGCTATCAACAAATTTCAGAAACATTTGCATCCTAACTCTCTAGAAGGGGTTATTTTCTCCATTAAAAAGAGGAAGTTTATTGATAGACGCACCCTCAACAAAAGTTTGATTTTTTGCAACCATTTTTGAAATTTTTTGAAAGACTATCAAAGCAAGCTTTGATAACAATTGTTGTAATCAAGCAGTGAAATAATTTGTTAATGGACAAAAACTAAGAGGGGGGGGTTGAATTGGTTTATTAATAAAATTAATACTTTTAAAAAAAATTCAAATTCCACTGTTTAAATTAAACCCTTAGTTTCCTTTAAATGCAACAACAGGTAAATTAAATAGATAGGGAAGAAGATTCAATACAAATATTTATACTGGTTCGGATCAAAAGGTCATACGTCCAGTTGTTAATCTCTTTAATCAAAGAGATTAACTTAATCACTATAAATGTCAGAGTACAATCATATTAAAGAGGATAAGGAAAAGAAAACACCTCTTTTAAAGACACAAGAGATGAAAGAAAACCTTTTGTGAATCACATAGAAAACTTGACCAGCTTTCCTAGCAACAACAGCAACACCCAATCTCCCAAGAACTCCTCTTAGAAAAAGTTATCACTCTACTCACACTAGGTTTTTAAAAGCTCTTGAAGAAGATCAATGGTGCATTGCAATGTAAGAAAAGTTGAATTAATTTGAAAGGAATGAGGTCTGGGAACTCATTCCTAGGGACAATTCACACCAAGTTATAGGAACTAAATGGGTGTTTATAAACAAGCTGGATGAAGATGGAAGCATCACAAAGAACAAAGTTAGACTTATAGCAAAATGATACATACAAGAAGAAGGTATAGATTATGATGAAACATATGCTCCAGTTGTAAGGTTAGAAGCTATACGTTTACTTCTTGCTTATACGTCTCTCATGAATTTAAACTGTATCAGATGGATGTTAAAAGTGTCTTTTTAAATGGATTTATTAAAGAAGATGTGTATGTTGAACAACCCCTTGGTTTTGAAGATTATAAATTTCCAAATCACATTTATAAATTGAAGAAAGCATTGTATGGATTAAAACAAGCATCTAGATCTTGGTATGAACGACTAAACACATTTTTGTTAAAAAATGATTTTGAAAGACAAAAAATTGATTTAACTTTGTTTATTAAAAGAGTAGGTTAACATATTTTGCTAGTTCAAATTTATGTAGATGATATAATATTTTGATCCACTGATAATTCTCTATGTAAGGGTTTTGCAAGTATAATGCAGGGAGAATTTGAAATGTCAATGATGGGCGAATTAACATTTTTTTTGGGTTTGCAAATTAAGCAAATGGAAAGTGTTACTTTCATACCCCATTCAAAGTATTGTAAAGGGGTACTGAAAAAAATTGGAATGGATACTGCTAAGGAAGCAAGTACTCCTATGGACACCTCTTGTTATTTAGACAAAGATGAATCAAGAATAGGGGTAAGTCAAATATGTTTAGAGGCATGATAGGTTCTTTGTTATATCTTATTGCAACTAGACCTAATATTATGCAATCTGTATGTGTGTGTGCTTGTTTTAAAGCAAATCCAAAAGAATCACATCTTATTGCTGTAAAAAGAATTTTAAAATACTTAAAAGGAACTACTTGTTTTGGACTTTGGTATCCATCAGGAGCCTCCCCTAGTTTAATAGGTTATTCTGAAGCAGATTATGGTCACTCTAAAATTGATAGAAAGAGTACCTCGTCATCTTTTAGGATGTTCATTAGTCTCTTGGCACTCCAAGAAACAAGCTTGTGTAGCTTTATCAACCACTAAGGCCAAATACATTGTTGCTGGCAATTGTTGTGCCCAAATTCTATTGATGAAACAACAATTAGAAGATTATAATATCTATCTAAATCATATACCTCTAAAGTGTGATAATACGAGTGCCATAAACTTAACCAAGAATCCCATAATGCATTCTAGAACAAAGCAGATAGAAATTAGACACCACTTCTTAAGGGATCACATAAGTTAAGGAAATTGTGTGATAGAATATGTAGACACCAAGCATCAATTGAATGACATTTTTAAAACCTTTAGCCAATGACAAATTTTATGAGCTTAGGAGAGATTTAGGAATACTAGAAGTCTCTTGAAAGAGCAACAACTTTAATTTTCCAAATTTTCGTAAAACATTGCTCAATAATTGATTATCACTCAGGATGATCAATTATCTCTTCCCTAAATAAGTTCCAAACTCTTGGAATAATCGATTATCAAGTGAGATAATCGATTATCATGACCCTGTCCAAATTACTCAAATTCATTATGGAATATTCGATTATTACTTACAATAATCGATTATCTACTCATAAAAATATTTTCTAGAAATCAAATCTTGAAACAATAATCGATTATCACTGAAGATAATTGATTATTGCGCGACGTGGGGCGAAAAAATTTCAAAAACTAGTCGTTGTAACAGCTAGATTTGCCTTGATTTTCTCATTATATATGTTGGCAACCTTCTCCCTATAAATTGTCGCCTCTAATTTTAACTATACACGCAAAAAACTCAACCTCTCACCATTTGCCCCTTTTGAAACCTTAAAAACACATTCGGTTTTTCTCTCTCTTACTCTTAAAATTCAATGCTATGGCAGAATCATCTCGTAGAAAAATTCCTACATGAAGACGTACTACTCCACGTCCAACTCAACCTTCTACATGAACTACCATTGAAGGTTGGATTTTTGACAAATAATAGAGAGATGAATTCATCCAAATCTGGAAAAGCAAGGCCATCATCTCTCTCAAATACATCAATACTCGCAAATTCATAGCTATAGGTTTTGAGTTTCCCTCTCTATTCAATTTCCGAGGCATCCAACAACTTGTTGAAATGCTGGGAAAATACTATCCTGATCTTGTTCGAGTCTTTTACTACAGTCTCAGAATCAAAGATGAAGTTGCTTACTCAAGGGTAAAAGGTGTAGACATTATCATTGATAATGGTATTTGGGAAAATGTGGCCAAATTTCCCATCAATGATGTTGCTGAACCCATCCTCAATGGGATTGATGGCTTCAATCGAATTCTAGTTTACCAATCCTTCTTACGCAACCCTGCACAGGATGTGGGAAGACAATTATTAGTAAGAGGACTCAAAATGGATGAAAGACTCATCCACTATTTAATTGTGTGGATTCTATGTCCTAGAGGAACCAATCATGCTCAATGCTCAGAAGCAGATCTTCTCATAATGTATGAGATTTTAAATCGTGTGCCCATAAAATGGTCAAGCTTAATCCTTGGCACTATGCTTAAAGCCAAGAGGTATCCGCAATATCCTCTTCCATATTCTCTTAATTTCTAGGATTTGTGAATACAAGGGAGTTGACACAACTAGGAAGCTTTATCAAAGCACCATCCGTGCAAATGAGATTGCTGAAAGCTCCCTGAAACAATTAAAACTTGTTCCTCTTGGTGATACATATGTCCATAGAGATGACATGCCTAATTATGAAGCTGAAGATGAAGAACTTCCTCCTACTGATCTTATACCCTCTGTTGCACCAAATGTTGGATCTTCTAATGGTGCTGGAACATCTTTCTTCCTAGAAGACAACATAGTGAATATGAACAAAAGGCTAGAAGAATTATTTCTTCTCTCTAATTCACGTCATGAAGAAGTTGTTGTCTTAATTAAGGGGATAAATACCTGAATTTCCCATCTAGAACATAGGTTTGATGAAGAATTCACTCATGATGATGACATGAGTGCAGAATTTTAGGGGGTGGATGTCTTTCTAACTTATGATCTGCCACTGTTTGTACTTCCTTTTAATTATGAATGATGAATAATTAAGTGTTTCATTTTTCTTGTGTGATATAAAGGTTATCTAATTTAGGAGGAGCTTTAGCCTTTTCTCGAATGATCAAAAAGGGGGAGAATAAGTTTAAAGAAAACATTATTTTATGTTAACCATTCTCTTTGTAGTCTCTCAATTGCAGGAAGAAAAAGGTACTTTAAACATATTTTGATCATCATAAAAAAAGGGATATTGTTGGCAAAAAGTGTTGGTATCGCACAACGGAAATTTTGAGCGTTTGGACAAAAACCAAGAAGGGAGTTTAAATAATAAAATTAATACTTTAAAATTTTTCCAAAATTTTACTGATTAATTCAAATATCAATTCCTTTAAAAGCAATAGTAGATAAAATAAAGAGATAGAGAAGAGGAAATGACACAAATATTTACATTGTTAATCTCTTCAAATAAAGTGATTAACTCAATCACTAACAAATATCTATTACAATCAGATAACAAAAGATTAAGGAAAAAAACACCTTTCTTGAAGCCACAAGAGATGAACAACCTTTCTCTGAATCACACAAAGAACCTGACCTAGCTTTCCTAGCAATAATAGCAGCACTCAATCTCCTAGAAATCTTTCTCAGGAAAAGTTATCACTCTACCCACACTAGGTTTTTCAAAGCTCTTTTGAGAACACTCAAAGAACTCTCTTTGCAGTCACAACACTTAGCACTCTAACTTCTTAAAAAAAAGTATTTTCGAAGTTGAATTGCAGTTCCTTAAATAGGATTTTCAAAAATTAGGTTAAAAACTGAAACGTCATGTTCCAACTGCCAAGGGTAATCGATTATCACTAAGGATAATCGATTATTCTAGTAGGTTTTTTGAAAAATAAATTTTGAACAGGATAATCGATTATTTCAGGAGATCATCGATTATTTCGTTAGGATTTCGAAAACTATTTAATTAAACTATTCTACAACACATTTATTTTATTTTACAAGATAACATTTACACATTCAAACATTTTGTCTTCATTCTTGCTTGATCATCATTCATTTCTTGATCATCATTCAAAATCACTAGGCTTCCTTCTTTTTGCCAACAATCTCCCCCTTTTTGATGATTATCAAAATATGTTTAAAGTACTTGTGGCTACCTGCAATTTAGCGACTTTCAAAGAGAATGATTAACATAAAATAATGTCTTCTTTTAAACTTATTCTGCCCCTTTTTGATCATTTGAGAAAAGGATAAAGCTCCCCCTAAATGGGATAACTTCTTTTCCATACAAGAAAAACATTTAATCATTCATTTATTCATAAATTAAAAGAGGGTACAAGCAGTGGCAAATCATACGTTAGAAATCTCCCCCTAAAATTTTGCACTTATGTCATCATCATGAGTGAATTCCTCATCAAATATATGTTCTAGATGGAAAATTCTAGTATCAATCTCCTTAATTAGTCCGACAACCTCTTGATGACGAGAGTTAGAAAGAAGAAATAATTCTTCTAGCCTTTTGTTCATGTTTGCTATGTTGTCTTCTATGGAGAAGGATGATCCAACACCACTGGAAGATCCAACATTTTGTGCAGCAGGGGATATAGGATCAGTAGGAGGAAGTTCTTCATCTTCAGCTTCATAATTGGGCATGTCATTTCTATGGACATAGGTATTACTAGGAGGAACAAGCTTTAGCTGTTTGAGAGAACTTTCAGCAATCTCATTTGCACGTACGGTACTTTGACAAAGCTCCCCGGTGGTGTCAACTCCCTTGTATTCGCAAATCCTAGAAATTAAGAGAGAATATGGGAGAGGATATTGCAGGTACCTCTTGGCTTTGAGTATAGTGTCAAGGATTAAGCTAGACCATTTTATGGGATCACGATTTAAAATCTCATACATTATGAGAAGGTCAGCCTGTGAGCACTAAGCTTGATTGGTTCCTCTAAGACATAAAATCCAGACAATTAAATAATGGATGGGTCTTTCATCCATTTTGAGTCCTCCAACCAAAATTGTTTGCCAACATCTTGTGCTGGGTTACGTAAGAAGGATTGATAGGCTAAGATTCGATTGAAGCCAGCAATCCCATTGAGAATGGATTCAGCATCATCATTGATGGGAAATTTTGCCATATTTTCCCAAATATCATTATCAATGAAAATGTCCAATCCCTTTACTCTTGAATAAGCAACTTCATCTTTGATTCTAAGATTGCAGTAGAAAACTCGAACAAGATCAGGATAGTATTTTCCTTGCATTTCCACAAATTGTCTGATGTCTTGGAAATTAAAGAGAGCGGAAAATTCAAAACATGTAGCTGTGAATTTTCGAGAATTGATGTACTTGGGAGACATGATTGCCTTGTTTTTCCAAATTTAAATGAACTCATCTCTTCGTTCTTTTTCATCAGAGATCCAACCTTCAATGGATGCATATCGGGTAGGAGGTTGAGTTGGACATGGAACAGTTCGTCTAGCCGTTACAACGGCTAGTGTTTGAAAATTTTTCACCCAACGTCGTGCAATAATCGATTATCCTGAGTGATAATGGATTATTGTTTCATGATATGAATTCCAAAACTGATTTTTATGAGCAGATAATCGATTATTGCAAGTAATAATCGATTATTCCAGAATGAGTTTTAGTAATTTGGACAGGGTCATCATAATCGATTATCCCACTTGATAATCGATTATTCTAGGAGTTTGGAACTTATTTAGGGAGAAGATAATCGATTATCCTCAATGATAATCGATTATTGAGGGTTGTTTTACGAAAATTTGGAAAATTGAAGTTTGTTGCTCTTTCAAGAGACTTCTAATATTCCTAAGTCTCTTCTAAGCTCATAAAACCTCTCTTGTAAAAATGTCTGCCAATTGATGCTTGGTATCTACATATTTTATCACACAATTTCCTTCATTGATGTGATCCCTTAAGGAGTGGTGTCTAATTTCTGTGTTTTGTCCTAGAATGCATTATCAGATTCTTGGTTAAGTTTATGGCACTTGTATTGTCACACTTTAGAGGTATATGATTTAGATAAATATTGTAATCCTCTAATTGTTGTTTCATCCATAGGATTTGGGCACAATTGCCAGCAACAATGTATTCGGCCTCAATGGTTGATAAAGCTACATAAGCTTGTTTCTTGGAGTGCCAAGAGACTAATGAACATTCTAAAAGATGACAAGTACCATTGATACTTTTCCTATCAATTTTACAGCCACCATAATCAGTATCAGAATAACATATTTAACTAGGGGAGGCTCCTGAAGGATACCAGAGTCCAAAACAAGCAGTTCTTTTTAAGTATTTTAAAATTCTTTTTACAACAGTAAGATGTGATTCTTTTGGATTTGCTTGAAAACAAGCACACACATACATACAGATTGCATTATATCAGACCTAGTTGTAGTAAGATATAACAAAGAGCCTATCATACTTCTAAAGATAGTCTGATTTACCTCTATTCTTGATTCGTCTTTGTCTAAATAACAAGAGGTTCCCATAGGAGTACTTGCTTCCTTAGCAGTATCCATTCCAAATTTCTTAAGTACCTCTTTACAGTACTTAGACTAAGAAATGAAAGTTCCACTTTCCATTTGCTTAATTTGAAGACTCAAAAAGAATGTCAATTCACCCATCATTTACATTTCAAACTCTCTCTACATTATACTTGCAAAACAGAGTTAAGTCAATTTTCCTCTTTCAAAATCATTTTCTAACAAAAATGTGCTTAAACGCTCATACCAAGATCTAGGTGCTTGTTTTAATCCATACAATGTTTTCTTCAATTTATAAATGTGATTTGAAAATTTATAATCTTCAAAACTAGGGGTTGTTAAACATACACATTTTCTTTAATGAATCCATTTAAAAAGGCATTTTTAACATCCATCTGATATAGTTTAAATTTCATTAAAGACGCATAAGCAATAAGTAAACGTATAACTTCTAACCTTGCAACTGGAGCATATGTCTCATCATAATATATACCTTCTTCTTGTCTGTATCCCTTTGCTACAAGTTTGACTTTATTCTTAGTGATGTTTCCATCTTCATCCAGCATGTTTCTTAATACCCATTTTGTTCCTCTGACTTGGTGTGAATCATCCATAGGAATGAGTTCCCAGACTTCATTCCTTTTAAATTGATTTAGCTTTTCTTGCATTGCAATGCACCATTGATCATCTTAAAGAGCTTCTTCTACATTTTTGGGTTCTATCTGTGAAACAAACGCTACAGTCATACAAAAAATTAACATATTTCTAGTAACTACTCCCTTAAGGTCCACAATTTTATCAAAAGCAACATGCATAGATTCTTCTACATTTAAGGTTCTTCTATTAAAAACTCTATAAACTTTACTGGTTAAAGAAAATATCTATACCATTATTTAAATTTACTAAATTTTCTTTTCCATTATTTAAGACAAAAATTTATATCCAAATATTTTTAAATGTGCTACATTAAGCTTTCTTCCTTTAAACAATTCATAAGCGGTAATTTTCAAGATGGGTCTAATGAGCATTCTATTTAGTACATAACAAGCCGTATTCACAGCATCAGCCCAAAAATATTTAGGCACTTCATATTCGTTCAACATTGTGCGAGCTAGTTCCTCTAAGGATCTATTTTTCCTTTCGACAACTCCATTTTGTTGAGGAGTTCTAGGTGCAGAAAATTATGCATAATCTCGTTTTCTTCACAAAATTTTCCAAACAATTCATTTTGAAATTTCCCTCCATGATCACTTCTCAAAATTTTAATTTTCAAATCTTTTTCATTGTGAATCATTTTTGCAAATTTTTTAGAAGTTTTGAAAGCTTTAAAAGCTTCACTTTTTAATGTGAGAAAGAAAGTCCAAGTATATCTTGAGTAATCATCAACAATAAAAGAGCATAATAATTTCCCCCAAAGCTTTTTATTCTAGAAGGACCAAAAAAATCCATATGCAAAAGTTCTAATGGCTTTGATGTAGAAATAACATTTTTTGAATGAAATGATGATTTTACTTGTTTTCCTTTTTGACAAGCAGTGCATAATTTATCTTTTTGAAATTTTATTTTTGGCAAACTGATTATTAATAACCATGGATTTTTTTCTTTAACAACTAAACAAGTTATATCACTAGATGATGCATTATCAAGATCTATCAAGTAGATGTTATTATATCTCATACCTTTCAAGGCTACTTCCTTAGAGTCCTTTTGATGAATGGTGCAGTAGTCACTCTCAAAGTCGACTTTGAGTCCTTTATCACATAATTGACTTATACTGAGAAGATTGTGCTTTAATCCTTCCACAAATAGCACATCCTTGATCACCAATGTATTTCCCCCACCAACATCACCCGTTCCAAGTATTTTTCCTTGTTGTTATCCCTATATGTAACAACTCCTTGTTCCTTTCGTTTAAAGTTCTTAAACTTCTTTTTATCTCCAGTCATGTGCCTTGAACAACCACTATCAAGATACCACATTGATTTTATGGATTTAGAAGTCATATGCAAAATAAGGAAACAATTTCTTTAGGTCCTCAACAACTTGTTTGGGTCCTTGGGGTTAGAGAAAAATATTTACCTAACAACAGGCACCCAAAAATACTTCTCATTTGGAACACCAAAATGTTTAATGTTGCACTTATTTAAGTATGACCCTTTTTCACGCAATAAAAATAAGTAGCAACATATGCATTCATAATGTAACAGTGTAACATCCTAGTAGGATATTACTTAAAACAATTAAAAAAAATAATTTATATAAATACTACCTCATTTATTATCAATCCATTTCCCAAAACGCGGAAAATTTTAAAACTTGAAAGTTGAATAATCGCTATAAATAGTCATATTACTCACAATTCACTTTTACAATTTAGAAATCCAAAGTAATGAAAACTGCAATTAAATTACATGGAAATTAAATAAAAGTCTTTATAAACAAATCCCTTGTACTTTGCTCCCACTCTTTGCCACTAAGCATCTCCTGGCTCACTTGAAACATCATCTGCTCCCGGATAACAAGTTACCCGATCATCGCCACACACAAACAGATATGGTGAGCTATGCACATAGGTATAAATAAATATGAAATACACCCACCGACAAATCATAAATATTTATTATTTCTCAAAACACCCATTTTCCCACACTCATAATCATTATGAGTTCATGCATGTACTATAAATCATGGGACTTCCTGTGCTTCCACGACCCTCCTCACTCGTGGTCCAACCTACAAGCCTATCCCGCTCGTAGTCCTGCTTCACGAACTCCCTCGCCCGTCATCCGAACTCCTCGCTCAGGCCCGGACCCACATACTCGCCTTTCCTACTATGAACTCCCTCGCTCATAGCATTCTCAAGTTGAGCATGAGATGAACTCCCTCGCTCACTCATCCCAATGAGAGTACGTCTGGTGAACTAAACCGTTCACTTTCTGCATGCGGTCCACCCACCACGAACTCCTAGCTCGCGACTTAAGCCAAGCACATCCCAGATCCTTTAGACTTAGTCCTTCAAGCCCAAACACCACAAACACATGCATATAATTCCCATAATGTAGGAAACACCAAGCAAACTCGTGCAAACAGTATACACAAGCATGAATTCTCACCATTCTCGCTTAAGCCAGGGGTCTTCGCCCAAACGAGTGCATTTGTCTCGCTTAAGCTGGACTTCCTCGCCTGAGTGAGTGGGAAACAGTGGCTCACCACGAGTTCTCACTTAGGCGAGACCTTCTCGCCTGAGTGAGACCCTCGTTCGCTCAAACACAATCCCTCGCCTGGACGAGGATTTGAACACAAGACGTGACCTGTTTCATCGTGATCTCGCTTGGGCGAGCCATTCTCGCTTGAGCGAGTGAACGTGTCGTTCAAGACCAAAATTGGTCGCTTGAGCGAGATGCACGAACCAACACCAAGGACAAGTTTCTGTAACTTTCGCTTAGGCGAGAGTGACTCGGTTAGGCAAAAATAGCAGAGTTTCGTCTCCGTTCATGCAAGCAAACAATTGAGGCATACCAAAACACAACACAACCACTACAAAATAGTGTATATCAACAAGCACATCACATGAACCACATCACATGAACCTGTTTTAATTCCATTTGAATCACCAAAACTAGAGGTTTAACCATAGGCAATGAATACATTACCAAAACCCTTATTCTAGATGCATAAAGCATAAAAAACATCAATTTACCCCAACTTCTCAATCACATCAGGTTATCACGAATTCCATAGCATACAGAATCAATTAAGAAAGAAACGCATAAGCACAATTTTATAATTTGATTTACACACATAAGGACAACTTCCCCTAACCTAGAATCCTTGCTTAAAGTTGGGAAAATGAGTGTTCCTTTGCCCACCAATCTCTACCTCAAACTTTCTCCCAATTCAGCCTCTTGTGCGCTCCAAATCACCACTCACTCTCTCAATTCGTTCTCCTAATCCTATGATTATACTATCACTCAACATATTCAAGTATATTATCAAAATAATAATAAATCAAATACACACAATTGACATATATAGGACTCGAACCCAAATCCTCTCACACAATAAAGTACTCTCAACCACTTGAGCTAGTATTTTTCCACCTCATACCAATTAACATTTAATGTCATCAAAGTTCCCACCACCCGCATTTATTAATTAATTATTTAATTAATTAATTAATTAATTAATTTCCATGAGTCTTACAAACAATTCCTTTTTCTACCCAGACTCTGCGACTTCTTTTAGTTTTAGTTTTCTTATTATAATTATGAGCATACCTGATCTTATTTGAATTTTTCTTAAGAGCAAGTTTTTTAGAATTTTTATTTTCTAATGCATCTTCAAAATGTTTTTCCAAAATACATATATCAAACATGTAACTTTTACAAGAAGCACATTCAACAATTTCTTTTTCTTTGTTTTCAAAAGTTGAAATTTTATTTTTTAAAATTTCTTCTTACTCAAGAGATTTTTTAAGTTTATTTTGTAATTCTTTAAACTCAGATTTTAACTTCCTGTGAGCAATATTTAATTTACTAGATTTAACAAGCAATTGTTGAAATGCATCATAAAGATCATCATAATCATTTTCATTGCAAGTAGAACTTACCTCACTGTCAAAGACATCATGATCAACCATCAAATAAAACTTTGCTTCTTCCTCATCAGGATCACTGGCGTTTGATGTACTTGAGGCATTGTCTTCCATGCTATGTATGCATTTTTTTTCTTAAAAAATTTTCTGCCATTCTTTTCTTCACTTTTCTTTGAATTTTGGCAATCAGCCTTGACATGTCCAGTTTCTCCACATCCATAGCACTTGAAGTTTGAGGATGATCCTTGATTCTCCTTCTTATTTCTCTTGAATTGATTTTAACCTTTGGCCTTCATGAATTTTGTAAACTTTTTAATCATCAGACTTAAATTTTCATCATCATCATCATCAGAATCTTCTTCTTCTTTGTGCTTTTTTCCTTTGATGACCTCAGACTTAAAGGCAATATTTTCTTTCTTCCAAGATCTTCTTCTTCACTTAATCTACCCAGTTCAAGCTCGTGCTCCCTTAGCTTTCCAAATAGAGCCGCCATTGTCATCGTTGCAAGATTTTGTGACTCTGTGATGGTCGTCACCTTTGGTTGCCAAGTCATGTTCAAAGATTTAAGAATTTTTATGTTTAATTCATCAGTGTCAAAATTTTTACCTAGACCCGTGAGATGATTGACGATGTGTGTGAATCTTTTCTACACATCATAGATGGTCTCTCCTTGCTGCATACGAAACATTTCGTATTCTTGAATCAGGGAGTTCTTGCGTGCTCTTTTTACATCTTCTGTTCTTTCATGAATCACTCGCAAAATTTCCCACATCTCACGTGCACTGGTGCAGATTGAAATCCTGTAAAACTCATCAAGGGTCAAAGTAGATGAAATAATATTTCTCGCTTTAACATTGTATTGAGCCCATCTATTTTCATCTGCATTCCATTGTGAAAATGACTTTGGTTCCTGCACTTCATTAACAACATTAACAGACACAAATAGACCATTTAACACAACATCCCAAATAATCCTATCAACTGATTCCAGAAAAATTTGCATCCTAACTTTCTAGAAAGGATAATTTTCACCAGTAAAAAGTTTGATTTTGCCCAACCATTTTCGAAAAATTTGAAAAACTATCATAGCAAGCTCTTATACCAATTTTTGGTATCATGTAGCGGAATGTTTAGCGTTTGGACAAAAACCAAGAGGGAGTGAATTAGTTTTTAATATTAAAATTAATACTTTAAATTTTTTCTGGAATTGTACTGATTAATTTAATATTAGCTCCTTTAAATGCAATAGTAGATACAATAAAGAGGTAGGGAAGAAGATTTAACACAAGTATTTATACTGGTTCATATCGAAAGATCCTACGTCCAGTTGTTAATCTCTTTAAACAAAGAGATTAACTCAATCACTAAAAATATCATATTACAATCAGATAACAAAAGAATAGGGAAAAGAAAACACCTCTCTTGAAAACACAAGAGATGAAAGTAACTTTCTCTGAATCACACAGAGAACTTGACCTAGCTTTCCTAGCAACAACAGCAACACTCAATCTCCTAGAAACCCTCTTAGGAAATGTTATTGCTTTACCCACACTAGGCTTTTAAAAGCTCTTTGAAGAACATTCAGAGAACTTCTTTGCAAACACGACATTAGGACTCTAGCTCTCAAAAAGGTGATTTCGAAGTTGAACTGTAGTTCTTTAAATAGGGGTTTCAAAAATTAGGTTAAAAGTTGAACGAACATGTTCCAATTGCTAAGGATAATCGATTATCACTTATGATAATCGATTATTCCAATAGGTTTTCGAAAAATAAAAGTTTGCACAGATAATCAATTATCATTAGTGATAATCGATTATCACTGCAGTTTTTCCAAAGATGAGAGAACCTAGAGAGATGAAGTTTATGCTACTGATTCTAAGTTAAGTAAAACTACTCTACAACAACACTTAATTTATTTTACAAGATAACTTTAAACATTTAACAATTTGTCTTCATTCTTGCTTGATCATCATTCAAAAGCTCTAGGCTTCCTTCTTTTGCCAACATTTTGGCTTAGCCAACAGTCCTCTACTAAGCATTAAAAACACACTACTTTGGTACTTTAAAGATACTTTTAATATATTTTAAAACTTCAAAATTAGTGGCCATCAGTGTATTTCAAACGTACAACAGATGAATAACACGGAAAAATCTAACAAAGAATCTAAATTTTTTAAAGGATGAAAAAGAAAAACTCGAGATGCTTCAAAACCACCTTCAAAAGGACATATTTGTTCATTGACTATGACAAATAAATAGCGTTCAGAATAATTTTAAGGTTAAATTACCATTTTGTCCCTCTATTTGTCATGAAATTTCAGTTTGGTCCTCAAGTTTTTTATTGTCTCAATTTGGTCCTCATTTTCTTAAAAATGACTCAATTTGGTCCTCACCGTTAACTTTGACCAAACGGTGTTAAAGTCAACGCCACATGTCAATTTCTGTTTTTTTTAATTTTTTAATTTTTTTTAATTTTTTTTTAATTTTTTTAAAATTTTTTAAAATTTTTTCTTTTTGACACGTGTCACTTCACAGTTGTGCCATGTGTCAAAGTGACTCAATTTGGTCCCTATATTTGTTTTTAGTTTCAATTTAGTCTCAATTTTTGTAAAAATGAAGCAATATTGTCCTTCCTCAAATTGATACTAAATTTACCTTTCTATAAATTTTGTGGTGATATTCTTAATAAAAATAACGTTTTTATTAAATATTTCTATAAATATTTTAAATTAACTTTAAATTCTACACAAAAACATTAGACTTTAATTTTGTTTTGAACTTGAAATTTAGTTCCTAAACTTATGTGTGACAAGTTATTTGATTTTTAATCTTTACTAAGTTTGTATAATATGATACACTTGATGCCTTTATATATGATGACAAAATTGTTAATTTTTGAAATTAAGTTTGAGGTTTAACTTTGTTTAATAATAAAACAAAAAAAAAACTTATTTAAAAATATTTCTACAAATATTTAATAAAAATGTCAATTTTATTAAGAATATCATCATAAGTTGTATACAAAGATTAAATTGAGTCTTAATCTAAGGAGGGACAATATTGCTTCATTTTTGCAAAAATTGGGACTAAATTGAAACTAAAAACAAATATAGGGACCAAATTGAGTCACTTTAACACGTGACACAACGGTGAAGTGACACATGTCAAAAATAAAATATAAATTTAAAAAATTAAAAAAAATCAAAAAAAAATCAAAAAAAATCAAAAAATATTAAAAAATTTTAAAAAAACCAGAAATTGACACGTGACATTGACTTTAACACTGTCTGGTCAAAGTTAACGGGTGAGAACCAAATTGAGTCATTTTTAAGAAAATAATGACTAAATTGAGACAACGAAAAACTTCAGGACTAAACTGAAATTTCATGACAAATAGAGGGATCAAAAAGATAATTTAACCTAATTTTAAATATAAACTTCCAAAGTTGTAATTACTACATTCACATCCTAGTGAAGCCCCCAAATTTGATAGTAGTGAATTGGGTAAAAAAATCAGAACTAGAGAGGCTTTGGCACTAGAGGTATGTCCCTTTCTTAATAGAGTTATGTCTTCAATGGGAATTAACATAAGAGTGGAAATCAAATAAAGAACATATGTATTACTTAAGAATGGAAAATATGAAAAAATGGTTAAGAGAGCTTAACTATCCCTTGGCTAATTCATTCATTTCTATGGATTCTTACATCACTAAAATACAAAAAGATGTGATGATCCACACGTAGATGTCAGATAGGTAATACAAAAGATGAGTTAACTAATTCTAACAGTTAACCCATAAGTTAAGCAATTATGACAATATTCTCTTTTACAAAGTCATTTATGGTTTTCTCGAATATTCTTTTAGTGTCACCCATTCTTAGCAACAACAACTGAAGTTATTTACAAGAAAAACTCTCAAAACAAAAGTTATACAAATAAGCACTCATTGTTGATATAACTTTCTAAAGTAAAGAATTTACAAAGATTGGTGCACTCTTTATCTCATTATAAGACTGTCTATTGATATAACACTTAATAACTGAAGAAAAAGCTCATGCAATGAGATCCTTAGTTGGCTCTAGATAACTAAAATCTGATATTTATTATCATTAAAACCATATGGTTTGTCTTGTCAAAACAGTTTCGTTCTATGAAAACCATACTGACATTGATCAAACTATTGAGACAAATTTTCATTAAATTGTCTATATGATCATATCATCTTGGTCTGAAACTAAAACATAGGTTCATTCATTGTGTTTACTTTGCAACAAGTCAATTTTTTTCATAACATGAGTGAATTGAGTTGTGAAATCTATAACTAGGTTATATACTTGTTAAAACAAGAATGGGAAGAGGCCTACTTGTTCCACAGCATAGACGGTAATTTCCCATGAATTCAAATTATTTATTTATTTTTATATTTTGATGGATTCTTTTAAGAGTTTCAGTAACACAGACATGTTTAACATATGTGGAATTATAATCATATACATTGAAAAGAAAACATTTATGTTCCTGTAGAGAACAATTAAGATAAGTTAGGCACAAGCGTCACCTTACCATGTAGTCCGCTATCTTCTCAGTTGGCCTCTTCCCTGTTGATACATGTTAGCTTGGACCCAGGAGGGGTTACCTGCAGAAGAGTCTTAAGTAAGTCAAAGTTCTCCGAAAGTCAAATCAGTGATTAATGAATGCGTACCTTTAAATGATGGGGGCCATTTCATGGGCTGGGCCTTGACTTGGGCTCTAAGTGGGGCTTGTGAGTGGGCTAGGGCCCAAATCCAGGCCCTTAAGGTTTATTGGACGTGGACGTCTCCATTATGTTGAGTTCATTAGAGTGGTTGGCCTGGGTTCTAAACTTAGCGGATATGCTTGAGTGGTCGGTCTAGGTCAGATATTTGTCTTGATGGCTTACGTTGGTGTAGGTTAGGCTAAGCCGGCCTAGGCTGGATACTTGGCTGCCTTGATATGCACATGGTTTACTTGTTTGGTCTAGTTTGGCTAGGTGTGGTACACTAGTCCCCCAGCCTTGTCCGATAGGAGTTGTCGGTCAAGGGTGATATATGTTAATATGCTAGCGGAACCGGCTAGGTGTGATACACCAGTCCCCCAGCCTTTAAGTGTGGTGAACAGTGTTAAGGCTAAGAAGTTGTAACCGTCAGAAGGTAGGTGAAGGGGTATCAGTTGGTCAAATCGAAAAAGTTTTGGCGCCGTCATTTTGAAGGGTCATATCCTTCGTAATGATGGTGTCGATTGGTCTGGGGTATTATTTTGGTGGGAAGAATTTCGTCGTTTGAGATCGTGAACTATAAATGTGGATTTGAAAACAGATGGGAGGTTACTTGTTTCATTTGCGAGAATTCTGAATCCAGAGACCTTGTGCACGTAATATTGTCCGACTAGTTCCCACTTTCGACCGACATCTTCTCGTAAAAAACAAAACCAGGTATGTCTAGTAGTGATAGCATGTCTATGTTTAGTAGTAGCGAGAGTACTGAGTCGGAGAGGAGTAAAGATAAGCGGCTTGGTGACGAGGGTACGAGTTCTATGGTTGGTACCAGTGGGATGTCTGTGGAGGTTGTGAGGGAGGTTCGGGAGGATCCCCCCGAAGAGTTAGAGGAGAGCAACTTGCCGACGAAAGGCGGCTACGGGTGGGTGGCTAGTGATGTTCGTGATCAGTCGTCTTTGTTTAGGTGGTCACGCTTACTGAACTTTTGGTTGAATTGCACACCTGTTATCTCTAAGGGTGTCAATAGGGGCATTGTTTCTTTGGAGAGGGTCAGCGTTATCGACCGGGTATGCCACGGGCAGGAAGGGGCTACCGAAAAGTTCTTCTACATGTACATGTGCCACTTCTTTCAACTTCATGTATGATTGCCGCTAGACGATTTTACCATGGGCGTGTTACGGGCGTTGAATGTGGCACCCACACAGCTGCATCCGAACAGTTGGGCTTATTTACAGGCCTTCCGCATCCTGTGTCAGTCTTTATACTTGGAGCCCACTCCTTACGCTTTTTTGTATTTCTACGATACTAGACCTCGGCGACCGGTTACTTGGCTATCCTTGATAAGTCGCCCTAGCATTAGCAGACTGGATGTCTTCTCCCAGTCTTTCAAGCATTTCAAGGACGGGTACTTCAAAGTCGTCGTCAAGGAAGGAGGTAAATCTCACTTTTTGAATGCGGATGGGAGTACCAAGTTTCCCTTTAGCTGGACCAACAATCCTTCTCGATATAAAGACATGGGAGTGGAGGAGTTGTCGGCTGGTGATAAGGAGGTGGTGGGGATGTTGTTGAAGTTTGTGGATAAGTTGCCCACTAAGGGCCTAGTTAGGGTTTATAATTCGGTGCATCCGATAATAGATATTGAAGGTATCTGTTTATTACTTAAGCTGTGTTAATAATGCTAAGTTGTTTTGATCCAAGTCGTGATATGTTATTGCAGGGCATATGGCGCAATCTGGCAAGAAGAATCTACCGCTCTTTCAATCATTGAGGAAGGAAATGGCCACTAAGGCCAAGGCGGCTGGGAAAGCTGATGTTCCCAACCTACAGGAATCGGTGGTGGAGGTGCACGTACATGGCGGGACCAAAAGGAAGGTTGAGCTTCCGCCTCGACCCGGGAAAGGTAAAGATGTGAAGAAGATAAGGGAGGCTCTTCCTGGAACAGCTAGCGGGGCGGGGTCGGCTAGTGGGGAGAAGGGGCCTGAAGTCGGGTTGATCGAGTTGCCGGAGATATCCGTTAGGAAGGATATCTCGATCGACCTCCCAGATACCGTTGTTAACTCTATTGATAAGATGGACCTGGATCATATTGTGAGAGCAATGGTCGAGTTTGGGAGCAAGGCCTTAGTCCTGAGCCGGCGTGTAGGGTCTCTTTATAGGAGGGAAGTAAAGGAGGTGGGGGAGTTGCAGGGTAAGGTGGATAAGCTGGAGGAGGAGAAGGCGACTTTAGAAAAGGAGAAAGAAGGCTGGGAAGCGGAGAGGAAAAGGCTCGCAACATGGAAGGTGCATTGCTTGGATTCTGAGGATAAACTGAACAAGCGTATAGGGGAGTTGGAGGAAGACTATGAGGACTTGAAGGATAAGTATGACGGGGCTGTTGGGGAACTTGATGATCTGAAGAACAGCGTCATCCAGGAGCAAATCAATGGTTTTGAGAAGGGGTTGCGGCAGGCGGCCTTCTTCCATCCAAATGTAGACGTCTCGGATTCAAGGTTCGATGTAGATAAGGACATAGTTGATGGAAAGTTGGTGAGGGAGGATGAGGGGGATGCTGAGGAGGTGGAGGAGAAGGCGACAGAGGAGGAGAGAAAAGCGGATGAGGCTGCAGAGGTGGCCCATGATTTAGCAGAGTAGGACATTGATTTCTTAAATTTGTAAAAGTATTATTGAGCCTATGTCTGTATTAGCTGGTACAATATGTTCGTTGCGTTGGTACATTTATTTGCGTTTATGCTTAATGCGATTAGTTTCTGTATGTTATTGTGTATATCGAATTTTGACGATTTGTGGTGTATGTTATGTACGGCGTAAGCGATTGTATGTTAAAGGTGTTCGACCAAGGCCACTTACTTGGGGTAAGGGTGGGGAACTTAAACGAGTTAACATGAGTAAAGGGTGTTCGACCCAGGCCGCTTACTTGGGGTAAGGGTGGGGAACTTAAACGAATTAACCATTAGTAAAGGGTGTTCGACCTAGGTCGCTTACTTGGGGTAAGGGTGGGGAACTTAAACGAATTAACCATGAGTAAAGGGTGTTCGACCCAGGCCGCTTACTTGGGGTAAGGGTGGGGAACTTAAACGAATTAACCATAAGTAAAGGGTGTTCGACCCAGGCCGCTTACTTGGGGTAAGGGTGGGGAACTTAAACGAATTAACCATGAGTAAAGGGTGTTCGACCCAGGCCGCTTACTTGGGGTAAGGGTGGGGAACTTAAACGAATTAACCATGAGTAAAGGGTGTTTGACCCAGGCCGCTTACTTGGGGTAAGGGTGGGGAACTTAAACGAGTTAACCATGAGTAAAGGGTGTTCGACCTAGGCCGCTTACTTGGGGTAAGGGTGGGGAACTTAAACGAATTAACCATGAGTAAAGGGTGTTCGACCCAGGCCGCTTACTTGGGGTAAGGGTGGGGAACTTAAACGAATTAACCATGAGTAAAAGATGTTCGACCCAGGCTGCTTACTTGGGGTAAGGGTGGGGAACTTAAACGAATTAACCATGAGTAAAGGGTGTTCGACCCAGGCCGCTTACTTGGGGTAAGGGTGGGGAACTTAAACGAGTTAACCATGAGTAAAGGGTGTTCGACCCAGGCCGCTTACTTGGGGTAAGGGTGGGGAACTTAAACGAATTAACCATGAGTAAAGGGTGTTCGACCCAGGCCGCTTACTTAGGGTAAGGGTGGAGAACTTAAACGA
>Ga0214543_1003666_pt1 | contig 29648 bp, 16 predicted proteins | sample CNSS2metaG_FD_160094 | JGI IMG/M metagenome (GOLD analysis project Ga0214543, IMG submission 160094) | Root nodule microbial communities from cowpea collected in UCLA plant growth center, Los Angeles, California, USA - CNSS2 | ecosystem: Host-associated > Plants > Roots > Nodule | place: USA... | reverse complement strand
ATCAGAGCCGATGGTTAAAATCGGTTCAGACGAGTGCATGTCCCTGTATCGAAAGTCTTCCTGGCAAAGAGTTCCAGGTAAGCGTGTCCCGTTAAGATGAACGGCGGTACGAGAAGGGGTACTCGTGGTTGGGAATGCTTCCGCTGGAGGGGGAGTGTACCAATGTGGTTGAAGGGACTCACCCTTGAGGGGGAGATTGTTAGGAATCCAAGTGTGATTCTAAGTCCCACATTGGCTAGAAATGAGAGAGTAGAGCACTATATAAGAATAAAGACCCATAAACCCATTGCCTTAAGGTTTTGGGTTGAGAGTGGTGTCAGTGTCTTATGTGGTTAGGCTCAGATCTCATTGGTGTTGTTCTCCCCAGTGAAACCCCCTATGTAAAACCTGACAAGTATAAAAGAGGTGTTATGGATGATTGGATTGAAGCATAAATAAATAAAGTTGGTAGATTAAATGTGAAGAGGAAGATGTTAGTTTTGTTTCTTATACTAATGATTTTGAAGGCTACAATTGGTGAGTTCCAGAGTGAAGAATTGGCTCTAGAAGAAATGAAACTAGAATTTCCTCCTTCCAAACATCGAGGAGACCCATCCATCCTTGTCCCGGGGGCTGCCATCCCTCGCCCTCGTCCTCGCCCACTATCAACACGCAGACCTCAAAACCACCATGCTCCCTAGAAATAAGGTCAATTTCATAGTGTTTAAGTGGGTAAAAATCGTATCTTACAAATCAATATGAAGTTACATTAGGTTTAAAATTCACTTCTTCACAATCATGGAATCCTCTTTTAATCAAGAGAGGTTTGCTTTTGTACTGCACTTAGGTGGACTAATAAAACTGCACGACCAAGCCCGCATACATAACCCAGCAGATGAAACTAAGTTAGTAACCAGGCAAACGAAAGCACATAGCGGCCTAGGCCGCTTACTTCAGAAAACAGGATGACATCTATTGACAATTCTAGACTTAGAATATTACATACAAAGCCCCTAGTACCAATAAAGATTAACTAAGGGCCATCTAGGACCCAAGCAATGGCCCAACCCACAAGAAGGGCAAACATAATTAATAACTCTATTAATACACGTGGACCCCAACAATTAAAGGTACGCATTCATTAATCCCTTAATCAAGAGATTTGACTTTCTGATAATCTTTTCGCTGACTTGATCGTCGAAGGCCTCTCTGCAAGTAACCCCCTCAAGGGTCCAAACCGTGTACATCGATAGATGGCATATGCAGACTGAGGAGGAGCCAACTCGAGAGATTGAAGATTGAGGTAATATGATATTTGTGTCCTTAACATCTCTTATTTGTTTCCGCGGGAACAGCTTTCAGTGCCAAACTAACAAATTAATTACCGAGGTTCAATTTCATCTCGTTCATATCCTGTAAAAAGAATAATAAAGTGATAATCAATTTATAAATTAGTAATTTTTAGTTAATACTAATAAGGATTTATTTTAATTAATATTGATCGAAGATATTTTTGACTAGTGTAAAATGTAGTTATGATATATGATTGATATTGGTCAAGCTTATTTTTTAACTCATGTATGCTTAATGTTTTTGAGATTATGGGATTGATAGATGAGAAAACTCACTAAAAACGATAAAAAAAATTACTTATCTTATGTTTGCCAAAAACTAAATTTGATCAATATTAGTTGAAGGACAATTCCAACTAACATCGATTGAAAAATATTATATTTGATATAAGTTGAAAACTGATGTTGATGTTGGTAAAAAAAGACTAATGAATGTTCATCTTGACAATAATTAGCCAACGAATGTTGAGTAATGCATAGCGTTCATTACATTAATAGAAAAACGTAGTTTAATGGTGTTAGTTAAAAAGTAAACATGATCAACTTCAACCTAAACAAAACCCCACCATATCAATTGAAAAAAAGAAATGTTAAGTTTACAATCTTAGACCAATAATTTTGGAGATACACTCAAAATTTATAGAGTTGTAATTGTATTTCATATGAACACCGTTTTAGATAAGTTCTTGTAATTTCATCTTTTTTACTTATTAGATATTCTCATATTTGAGAATGTTTTTTCTGTATCACATCCCAAAAAATTAATATCAAATTCATCGCCTGTAATTCTTTTAACTTTAAAAAATGACTTCTCTAATTAAACAATTGAATTATTAGTATGATGGTTCAGATTAATTGAAGAAGTTGAATTTGTTTCTGTTTTCATCTTTACATCTTTACAGCTTTCATTTCATTACTCTTAAAAAATAAATTTATTATTTTATTCTTCAATCTAACTACTTTGTTTTTTTTAAAGAAAGTTTAAAATTCAAAAATAATTTATTATAATCTAATAGAAAATTCAAAGACATAACTACTAAAAAAAAGACTCTATAATAATCAAGTCAAAGTTAAAAAATAGTTATAAAATAAATAATAATAAATTACTTTTCTTTTATATTCATATTTAGATTCTTAAAAAATAATATACAAAGACTATGATATAAAGAAAAAATATTACTAACTATTAAATTAATAGTTTATTATCAAACACAATCAAGTGAGATAAAATAGGAGTTATATTTTCTCTTAAAAAATGAAAGATAACATAACAAATCAGAGTAAGTAATGAGATATTTAAACCTTTTTTTCAAATAATATATATATATATATATATATAAAAGAATGATACAGTATAATATTCTAAACACTCAACAGATATTAAAAGAATCTTAATGATATTTTTATTTTTTATTATATTTAATTTTATATTTTATTATTTATTAATTAAATATTGTACTTCATAAAATAAATAAAAGATATCTAATTTAATTTCTATCCATATTATATATATATATATATATATATTAAAATTTTAAGAATTTCCGATACATAAATTTTGAAAAGAAAAATTGAAACAAAAAATTGCGTAGGCATGACTCTTCTCCCGCCCCCATAAGGTCTGCTACTGGCTCCGACACACGTCAACTTGCTGACTAAGAAGATGACATTTTCAACAAATTAAAGAAATGACTCCTTCACCAAAACTGAATTGAGGTGAGAGTACGAAGAGAAGAGATATAGATGTGACAAAGAAGAGAGTATGAAGCAACTTAAATTCTTACTTTGTAAATAAAATTTAAAGTTTTATAATTTTAAGTAATAAAATGTGCACAGTATATTATTATAAGAGTAGGAACTCCAACAAGAGTAACAAGTATGTATGGAATAAAATTGACCTATTATTGTCTGAGTCATGATGAGTATACGTAGATGGCAAATAAATCCATCTCCGTGGGTATTGTCCGAATCCGTCCCCGGATTGACGGAGAATCCCCGCATTAACTGGGTATGGGTATGGGTATGGGGAATCCCCGACTTTTTCAATTGGGTATGGGGATGGGGATGGGAATGTACATATCCCGCCATAATACCCGTCCCCACCATATCTCCATTCCCGTTTAAATTATTAAAATCTTCATAATTAATTAAGTAACCATATATATATATATATAATATATTATTTTTTATTTCTTCTAATTATTTGGTTTGTATGAAACTCATTCGTATCCAATATATTTTTCATCTTATCATAAATCTTTATGTAATTATGTTAAAATGATGTATGTAATTAAAAATTTTTATGTCTCACATTTGAATATTTATATTATTTTTTAATATTTTTATTTATTGTATATTTTCCTTTCACATGAGAATGTTTAATACTCTCAATTTAAGTGTTTAATAGCATAAACCTTTCATTTACAAGGTAATATAAAAAAAAAAATCTTTACTTATTATTAATAATTTTTGTTTCATTTAAACAATTTTTTTTTGTTTCTCTAAAATAATTTTTGTTATTTATTGACCATTGAGTATATATGTTGATATTTGAAAAAAAGAAGATCTCTAAGGTATTTTTCATCTTATCATATCCTTAATTATACATTTATTTTTCTTTGTGCGATTTCTTTTAGTAGACTCTCAAATTGTTTCTAAGACACACATTTGTTATTTTTTAATACTTTTATTGTTGTTTATTTTAATCATGTAGAATACTCTTTTGATATATTTATCTAATTATTTTTTATTTTCTAACTTATTATCAATCATACTGTAATATTTTCACTATAATTGTGTAAATAACTTTTATTTAGTACAATATAAAAATTTAATGTAATTGCCATGAATATTTTTTTATCACCATCCAACATATATTGGAGTTTAAAAGATCTTTTGCGACATTTGATCAAGTGATGTATTATAACTTTTTGGTTAAATAATTCCTTTGGTCCCTATTTTCGTAGTAAAATATCAATTTGGTCCCTCAATTTTTTTTTATCTCAATTTGGTCCCTATTTTGAGAAATTTGATGCAATCAAGTGTTTTTCGTTAGTGGTGCAGTAACGGTGTTAAATGGGGCGCCATGTGTAAGTTTCTGAATTTTTTGAATTTTTTGAATTTTTTATTATTTTTTTTTGAATTTCTTTTTTATTTTTTAAATTTTTTTTAAAAAATTAAAAAATTTGTCACGTGTCAAGCTGACATCGTGCCACATGGTAGTGATAGTGTCACGTGTCACAATTATGCCAGGTGTCATTTCCCTATTCTCAATTTGGTCCTAGTATTTTAATTTTTGTCTCAATTTATTCACAATTTTTTGTTAAAATGGTGTAATTTTGTCCCTCTCCAAATTTAAACCAAATTAAATTTGTATATAAATGTGCACAAATATTTCTATCAAATTTGATATTTCAAGTTAATATTTTTAACAAGATTAAGTTTATTTTAATTTATATTTTACATTAAACTTTATTTAAAATTATTTTAAAGTTGTTAATAGAAAATAATGCTAATAACAAAAAAAAAAATCATAAATTATATTTGATATTTTATTACATCATACTTTAATATTGTTTTTTATTTGAATTTATATTTTAAATAATTGCATATTTTAAAATGTGTAAAATTCAATAATTTCTATACAAATGTTTTAGTTGGTGTAAAAAGAATAATTATATAAATTTAAGAAAAATTAACTAGTTTATGTAACAATAAAAAACAAATAAATTTAAAATTTGAAAACAATTTTAAGTAAAATTGAATGTGAAACAAATTTAAATAAACTTAGTTTTGTTGAAAATATGTAATAAAAATATCAATTTGAATAAAAAAATCAAATTTAATAAAAATATTTGTATAAAATTTATATAAAAGTTAATTTTTGTTTCAATTTGGAGAGAGGCGAAATTGCACAATTTTTAGAAAAATTGGGACTAAATTGAGACAAAAATTAAAATATAGTAACCAAATTGAAAATGAGAAAATGGCATCGGGCATAATTGTGACACGTGGCACTGTCACGGTCACGTGGCACGATGTCAGCTTAACACGTGGCAAATTTGTAATTCTTTTAAAAAAATTAAAAAAAAATAATAAAAAAATTAAAAAAATAATAAAATATTCAAAAATCTAGAAACTGACACATGGCACCCCATTTAACATCGTTACTACACCACTAACAGAAAGGACTTGATTGCATCAAATTTTCCAAAATAAGGACCAAATTAAGATAAAAAAATTGAGGGACCAAATTGATATTTTGCTACGAAAATGAGGACCAAAGGAATAACTTAACCTAACTTTTATTAGTGTATAAAAAAAATATTGATTAGAATTTAAGAAATTAAAGTAAACAAACATTTAAAATATATTTTAATTTGAATATTTGTTTTTCTTTTATATTTTAAAAAAATATTTTTAAATTTTATCAACTAGGTTTCATTAATGTTTGCAAATTTAATAAATATTTTTGTTCTAATGAAATTTTATTTGGTATTCTAATCTAAAATGTAAACAATTATAATTTATTTCAAAGTAATTGATATTGAAGAAACAACCATCGTCCTATATATTTGATAATATTATGTTTCTTTTACCATAATTTTTTATTATTTTATAAAAAAATAATTAAAATTAACATTGAAGTGGTAAGACAACGGGTATGGGTATGGGTACTAAATTATACCCGTTACCCGGTGGAGATGGGGATGAGACAAAAGTTTGATACCCGTTGAGTTTGGGTATGGGGATGGGGATGAATATTTTTTATGGGGATGGGTATGGGATAGCGAAACTCGTCCCCGCCCCGTTGCCATCTCTAAGCATAAGAGATTATGTTGGAATTTTTATAAATTATATATTTCAATTTTATGTTTGAAATTACTTTTTTTCTAAAAATTATTTTTCTCTTTGAAAATTTTTCATCCAAACACATTATATGACTTTTTCAAATAACAAAAATAAAATTAAAACGAAAGAAGTTATTTCGAAAATCTCTTTTATGTCACTCTATAGTGTTGTATGACTCATTTTATATTCCTACAAACTTTAAGGTTGAGGCTCAATCTTCTAAAGCTCCTAAAGGAGATTTTAGTCTAGTAGACTTACTTGGATTAAATGTAATTTGGATTATTTTGGTAAAGGCATTGCTTACAAGGCTAGTTGTGGAAGAATTCTTCATGACTGGTTTTTGAGGATATAAAAACTTATATTTTGATAGATGGGAATAGATGAACTTTAGAAAGAAAGGCATAGTTGAGGAAAAAAAAATGGTGTTATCTAATGTTGGTTTTATCACATAGTTGTCTCTAATTTTCTTTTATAAATATCGAGAGATACACACTTCATCACCAATGTCTGGACAAAGTTAAAGAATATATTTTTAGTATATTCACAAATTTATTGTACATCTCAATACAATATAATTTCTAGACAATTTGAATATCTACCAACTTTTTCTAGATTATGATTTTTATAATTTCTTAGATGAACATTTTAGAATTTGTTTAACTTCTTTTATCACTCATCTTGATGCAAATTTGGGTAACCCCAACATGGTTTCTAATTTTTGAGTTCCGATTATGCTTTTGAGAATATGTTTGTGAAAAATGTTTGTGGTCCAATAATGCTTGGTTTGGACCTTTTCTCCTTAGAGCTATTACTTCCTCCCACAATTACTAAAAAAACTTGATTCAAAAAGTTCTTTCCAAAACTCATTTCATATGTTATAAAGAGCTTATTTGGGAACATATTTCATGTAAGGGTGTTTCTAAAAATTCATTCTAGATGAAATTATATGTCTTATGGAAAGTTTGTTCCAGAAATTCATTCTAGAAAACTTGACCAAATTAGGCATGATCAAAATTTGACTTTATCGTCCGAAATTCAGCCTAGTCTCAGCTAAAAATAGGATTAAATACTATTGCTTCAATACTACTTACTATTTCCCGTATATCTCTTACAAACTCATACTACCTTATCTAAGAGCCATTGAAGGTAAGCCTCTTCCCTTCTCTTCTTCTCTTCTCTTCTTCTACTTCAACCTTGAATTAACATCATTAAAGAACAACATCCCAACTCTCGAGATCTTCTGTTCCATATTAAAAACTACTCGACCAAGGTAAGCTTATACTACCCATAAATCATAAGATGATAATAAACTTTTATTGAACCAAGTTTTATAAGTCTTTTTATGATTTTTTTTTTAAGATAATAAGATCGTGACTAGTCTTTTTATGAGTCAGAATTTTAAATCCTAAATTATTGGGATTTTAAAATATTTGTAAGAACCTTAAAATGGTTATAATAGATAAACCTAATAGTTCTATATGTTGTAAAAATCTAAAAGCAAGAATCTTAGAAAATGAAATTTCCAAGTTGAAGATATATATGATTTTTACAAAACGAGTAGTCTTTGACCAATATTTTCTTGAGTAAGGATTGTTATTCCTAGTTCCTTTAATTTCACCATATTTAAAAAAAAAAAGACATTAAAAATGTATTATTTATTTTTATGTATTGTGAAAAACATAAGCAAAGAGAAACTCTGGATTTGAAGTTAATTTTTTTTTTTTTGTTAAACTGTGCACCGGACAAGAAGCTAGATTGATCAAAATGTTGTATCATTATGAAAACGAATACAATTTGAAGTGATTCTCCTTAATTGCTTAGGTGTGCTTCCCTGACCAACCTTATTGTGAGAGTTAATGTAACAAGACAAATTAACTTTACTAATCCAAATCTTTAATATAAAATTATCATTCAATGTAACAAAAATGAGGCTAAGAACAAATTGTCGGAACCTCTAGACTTGATTGGTCATGTTGCTTCACTTTTGTTAAACAATAGAAATTAACAAAAGCCAATAAGAAGACTCAAACGTGGGAACGCTTGACTCTGGCTGCTGTGTCGGTGAAGTGATTAAGTTGAAGGCGGAATCTGTAACAGTGAAATAAAGATTACTGTGAAAAGAGATAACAGAGCCTTGATTTCAAGGCTGATTAATTTCTATAATTTATTAATAATAGTGATTGATAAAACGATAATTTATTTTATTTTATTTTTTTTTATTAATTTATTTTAATTTAAGATAATATTTTTTAAATAATTTTCTATTTTTTTTATTTTTTATTTCTCAATATTCTAAAATTACTTAAAAATTGAGACATTATCAACATATTGTTATCCTTAAAATATATATTTCAAAAAGAAAGCGTAACGTTTACGTTTGGAGACAGGGGAGGTAGTATAAAAGAAGTGTTATAGTTGATTGAAACATAGATAAAGAAAATTGGTAGGTTATGATTAGGAAGATGGCGTACTGTGGGAGGGTAGTTTTATTCCTTGTAGTATTCACCATCTTCAACCATTCAACTTCAACACTTTCTGAGTTCAGCAATGAAGTTTCACCTCTGCAACATTCCAGCTCATCATCATACTACCTACGTCCTATCCACCGTATCCCGAAGATTGACGTCCCTTACCGCCGTGTTAGGCCGCCACCATAAATAAATAAATAAAATTATTAGGTTATTGTTGGGCGGATGAAAATAATTAAGTGTCGTATATGTAGGATGTGAGTGTATTTAGGGTTAAAAGGTTGAAAATGTTTTTTGTGTTGTATATTTTGGGTTTATATATTTCATCATATGAATTATAGTTATAGTGAAGAGAGTGTGATTTTATATGATTATATTATACATATAAGATATTTAATACCAGTTTTACACTTAAACTTTAATATAATAGTGTTACGGATATTTATTTTTATATATGTTTAATTAACTTAACTTTGTCTATTGTATTCAATATGAGACTTTAACTCATACTTGGATTATTCTTTTAACATATCATATCTCTCGGTATTCGTATAACATATGACATATATTTCTCGTATCTCTCATTATTCTCTTTACACATAGTATACAGTTATTATTTTATGTGATCGTGGATTAATTTTATTTTTCTGTTAGTAAGATAATTCTTATAAATAAAAACGGTGATGTTATCGACGATGCCGACGCTGCGTTTTTCTCAACAGCTATGAATAGGAAGAGACGCTACTTTTGTTCCTTATGCTCGCCATCCCTTACTTCACTGCTAAACCTTCACCTCTTCATCTTCACCTTTGCAACCTCCTTCTTTTGTTTGTTTGATGCTATGTAATATTCAAGTTATCGCCGATTAAGAAACATCATAATTATTTCTTACAAAATATTATATTAATATTTATTTAACCAGGGCAAAGTAATTGTTTCTCCTTTTATTTATGAGAAGCCTTCTCTCATGACAAGATTTGCTTCCATGCCCAACTAAACAATTAATTAGCATCATTCATTTTCATCTTAAATCCAATCAAAATAATAATAAAGTCATACTCAGTTTATAAATCACCAATTTTAGTTAATATTAATAACGGTTTTTCTTAACTAATATTAATCAGAATTATTTTCAACTAGTGCCGGAACAACAATTATTTGCTACACACGCTTGAAAACATTTTGGCCACCTAGACTCATGTATTTGACCTAAATATATCCTGACATTGAAACATCATATTGGTTAAAGCGATATCATATCAGTCAAGATTATTATCTATAATAAAATATAATTAAGTTAATATAATGAGTAAAATATATTTCTTCTTTTTTTCAGTTTGCAGATTTCATTTACCTGATCACGTTCTACGGTAATTATGTTAACAATTTTAAACTAAAGTGTGTTATCTGAATAAAATTTATGTACAACAGGGGTACAGGGAAAAACTTTCGCAACAGTCAGAAACATGAACACACGTTTTGGTTTTCGTCATGTTCAAATTAAAAACTATATAATAATAAAAATAATAATTTAATTAAAAATATCATTCGATTTCCCAAGTCACTACAAACATCAACCTTTCTTAAATGAGTAATGAGCATAGGGGTTTATCACTCAGATTATTTGGGAATTGGAAAAGGACATAACATGAAACATTTTAGCAATAATTAGGTAAAGAAGAAATTCTACAAGTAGCATTTATTCCCATTTTACAAAGTCCGGGTAAGTACTTATGAAGAAAAATAAACATGAAATCCTCCCAATAGCATAAAACAGAGACAGAATACATAAAGTCTACCATAAAGTGTCAGGCAGCTTCTTCAGGATTCCTGTCAATGATTCCTTAAAATTTGCTAAATGTATCGCCAATGATACATTTATCCTGTGTGTTGACTCATCAACATACTGAAAGTAAGCAACCCTCCAACCTCTCTGCAACAACAAGCTTCCAGTCACAGCCCAAAATCCAATAAAATAGCCAAGTGCAATGACAGAGTAAAACCACAATTTCTCAACTTTATCCTCTTTGTCATCTTTTTCTTCATCTTCATTACCACCTTTCAAATGATCATCAAAACACATATTCTGCAGTGGAGGTCCACAGAGAAGTGGGTTGCCAGCATAAATAAAAGGATCATCAAAGGTTGATAATTGAGTTCCTTTGGGAATCGGTCCTGAAAGGTTGTTGTAGGAAAAATTTAAGTGGCTTAACCAATTTAAACTAGTTATGCTTTCTGAAATTGCACCAGAAAGTTGGTCATGAGAGAGGTCAAGAGATTCTAGTGATTTCATGTCTCCTATCCTTTTGGGGATATGTCCTGACAAACGATTGTATGACAGATTTAGGCCAAGCAATGCACCAAGTGATGTTATTTCTTCTGGAATAATTCCAATCAAATTGTTATTTGACAAGTCCAAGTTTACCACAAATTTTAGATTTCTGGTATACTCAAGTTCTCTTCCTTTCATTACCACTCTAACATCTTGTTCATACCATTCAACAGATCTAGTAGGTTGGTTCACAGAAATACTCTTTTTTGAGACCATACCTGTGAGATTTCCTATGCAATGAGGGATTGGACCCATCAAGTTGTTGTTTGAAAGGTCCAAAATTTGCAGTGCAGAGAGTTGGCACAATTGTAAAGGAATTGTTCCATTCAACCTGTTTTGCCGTAGCCTTAGAATCTGCATCGAGGAAAAGGTATTCCCCATCCATGAAGGGATAATCCCAGACAAATGGTTCTCTCCAACATCCAAAATTAAAAGTTGATTTAAATTTCTCAGAGATGATGGAAACCCCCCATGAAGGCTGTTATTGTTCAAATGTAACCATGCCAACGTGGGTAGATTACCCAGAGAGTTCGGAATGACACCTGATAATGTGTTGGATGCCAAATTTATGACACCGGGTCTTTGAGTAACACTCCAACAATTAGGAATTTCACCAACTAACATGTTTCCTGAAAGGTCAAGACTGTACAAGGAGTCCATTTTGCACAATGAATTTGGAATGAGACCACTTATAAGGTTGTTTCCAAGAAGCAAGTAACCGACATTGGGCAATCTATCAGAAATATCTTGGGGAAGTGACCCACTGATACGATTATCGGTGAGATTTAAGTAGACGAGTTGGCTGGGCCATCTTATGTCAGACACCAAATTCTCCAAATGATTTAGGGATATGTCTAAATTCTGAAGGTTTAGAAGCTGACTAAGACCGTAAGGAATGTTTCCTTGTAACTTATTTTCAGAGAGATAGAGGGTGGACAAATTTTGAAGTTGACCAATATTGTGAGGAATGGTGCCATTTAAAGAGTTTCGTGAAAGATCTAGATCTGATAGGCTTACAAGTTGCATAAAACTCATTGGAATGACCCCATCAAAATGATTGGAAGAAAGAATTAAAATGTTTAAACTGACATGTTCCCCCATACAGTGAGGAAGAGAACCGGTGAAGTTATTGTTGGAAAGCACCAATATCTTCAGATTGACAAGTTTTGTTATTATAGCACAAGGAAGGGATCCCACCAACTTACTGTCAATCATAATCAACGAACTTAGATTTTCAAGCTGTCCCAACCATGGTGGCAAATGACCATTACATTCGTTGTAACTTAAATCCAAATACAGTAAATCGTGCCTAATGCATTCATTTTATATGGTTTCCAAGAGCATCACTTTGAAGTTTGTTTCTTGACATATCTAATTGTTGAAGAAGGCAGCAGTTTCCCAGAAGATGTGCTACAGATCCCTCAATATGATTTACATCATTACCTGAAAGATTGAGGTATTGAAGACCCTTTAGCTCACCTAACCACCATGGAACAGAATCAAACTTGTTTTGTGAAAGGTCGAGATAAACCAGGGTAGTCAGATTCTGTAAAGCAGATGGAAGTGAGCCATAAAGCGCATTACTGTCAAGAAACAGACTTCCGAGGTTAGCACAGGCTCCCAACCAGAAGGGAGTGGAATTCAGGTTGTTGTGAGAAAGGTCAATGACTGCAATGGAAGTCATACTTTGAAAAGCATCGAGAAACGGAGTCTGAAGTCCATTTTCTGCAAGATTGAGGTATTCCAGTCTGGAAAGGTTTGTGGTGCTAACAAGTTGATGGGTGTGCCACTTATCAAGTCCACAATTGATGAATTCTATTTCTATCAAAGAAGAAAGCATGTTGAGTGACTGCAACAAATTCTGTGCCTTACCAAGATACACATCACTCATGTAAAGGTGTTGGAGGGATGAAAGTTGAGAAATCCAGTAGAAGTCATCCGCATACAAATGAGAATTGAAGCTCAAATCAAGAATGAGCAATTTTGTGAGGTTCCCAAGATTGTACGGGATCCTACCACTAAAATGACTATCAGAGAGATAAAGGACTTGCAGATGCTGCAGGGTTTGAATGGATTCTGGTATTGAAGTATTATGAAAGTTGTTTCCACTCAAATCTAAATAAGTTAGATATTTAAGGTGCAATATAGAAGGGTGAAGATGTTGAGCTTCAAGGACATGGTCGTAAAACTTACAGTTAGGTTGAAAATCTCCTTGTTGCCTTAAGGGATAACAAGGATTTCTGAGATCAAGCTTGACAACATGGCCTGTAAGATTGTTGCAAGCTACACCTTTCCATTGGCAACAACTACTTCCTTCCCAAGATGAAAGCCTTGATGGATCTTTAAAGCTTCCTTTGATCCTTAGAAGAGATTGCCTTTCTTCTTCGTTGCAACCAAGTTGTGCATGGCCACATGAACATAACACTGCAAATGCTGCAGTCAAAAGGAAAACAATATCAAAAGCCAACCCAAACATATCTGCAGAAGAGTGTCGAATACAGAGAACAGAGTTGGCGAGGAGTAGATAATATTTTGGCACTTGGTTTATCAAATTAAACTCTGAATACAGCAACAGAAATGTTGATGACTTGAGGTCAACTGGTAAGGTCAAGTGCGAAAGTTAGAATTTTGTGGTTAATTAATAGACACGTCGATAATTTAGATAAATTCATCGTAATATATTTACATTTAGTTTAATACTATAAGTGATGATAAGTTAAATTAATAAAATATGGAATGATTTTAAATTAACAAAAGCCAATAAGAAGACTGAAACGTGGGAACGCTTGACTCTGGCTGCTGTGTCGGTGAAGTAAGCGTAAGGTGTAGGTTTGGAGAAAAAGGAGGTAGTATAAAAGAGGTGTTATGGTTCATTGAAGCATACATGAAATCTGTAGGTTATGGAAACGAAGATGGCGTACTCTGGCACGCTACTTTTGTTCCTTATATTACTCATCATCTTCACCTCTTCTGTACTTGCTGAGTTCACTCGTAAAGCTAGTTTCGACTCTTTGGAACTTGACCCGCTAGACAAGGGAGTTCCTATCCCCCGTATCCCGAAGATTGGCATCCCTCACCGTTATTTTAGGCCGCCACCATAACTAAATAAATAGTTTTGTTTCTTATACTCCCCATCTTCACCCTTCAACACTCCCTCCCTTCACTGCTTAATTCATTTACGCTTTGTTTGTCTCATCATATCTAAGATTTCAATTTCAACAACTTATCTGTAGACGCAGTGATTAATGGGTTTCTCCACCCATTGAATTAATAATTCTTATGGTGCCAGGCTTTGGTGCAACGTTTCCCATGAATTCTCTACTTTTAGTTTTTCATGCTTGTTAGAGGTGATATATAAAATTATAGGGATGTTGTTCAGATTATAGTTTATATTAACTTATACAATTTTCAAGAAAAATCATGTGCAGATTAGTGTATTATATATATATTACAGGAGTACCAAATGTGAGAACGAATATATATTATGCAGCGGTATATATGGTTAATATTGTATACAAGTACTTGGTTTTTATACACGAGATGAAAAAGAAAAGTATATGAATACGATAATTAAAACATTATATATGGCAATCACACTTTAATAATAATAATAATAATAATTATTATTATTATATATAATGAAATAAATATTGTTTATAAAGGTTAGAGGGTTTATTGAAAAATACATAGGTTAGGAGTTGTGAAACAAATAAACAGGTTTGGAGAATTTTACTGATCGTTAAATATGTGGTGGTATTCTAAAGGTATAATTACTGATTTGGTATCATAATTTTTTGGTTAAGTTCAATTTGGTCCTCATATTTTTGGTTTGTTCAATTTAATATTCAAATTATCTAAAATGATTCAATTTGGTCATCTCCGTTAGGTTGGAGTTAACACCGTGTCCGTACAGGACACGTGTCAATTTTAAATTGGCACGATGGTAAATTAACATGTGTCCTGTACGAACACGGTGTTAACTACAACTTAACAGGATGACCAAATTAAATCCTTTTATATAATTGGGGTACTAAATTGAACAAACCAAAAGTATGGGGACCAAATTGAACTTAACCAAAAAATTGGGATACCAAATCAGTAATTATACCTATTATAAAAGTAAAAAGTTGGTTGTATCATAGGAAGTGATGTTCCTTGTTTCAAGAAGGTGAGTAAATGGTTGTGCATCAAGTATGAAACAAGTTGAAAAGTGAAGACAAAATGTTACCAGTACGAGTGTTTATCTAGTAAAGGCCCGCGAAGAACATATGCAAGGGATCTCAGTGGTGAAGCAGTTTTAGTTATGTTATGAAGCAGATGTTAGAACAATCACTGACAAGCGGTGAGATTCATTATGGCATTGATATCTGAAACGTAACCAGTGTCAATAGTTTTACATTGGATGGTTTTGCTAAGAGTGTGGAGTCAAGACAACAGGTGGAGGAGTCCTTAGAAAAGCAATGGTTTAATCGCATTGTGTCATCGTGAATAATCCAGTTTAACAAAGTTTGGAAAGAGAAGTAATTATATGTTAAGATCTAGGATCGTAAGTGGTTAAGACAAGTGGAAAATGTGTTAAGGGAAAGGAAGTTCTAAGAGTGACTTTAAGTAAGGTTTTACAAGCAAGTTGTTATCAAGGTTTCGCGTCAAGTTTCTCAGGTGTGAAGAGAGTCGTCAAGACGTTGAAAAAGAACATGATCGGCACTTCAATGATTGATTATTCTTTGTGATCTACTGTGGCTAAACACATCAGGTGTGAAAATGTTTGTTGATTAGAGTGATGCAGCGGAATAATGGTGGGATATACTTATCAATATTGGGAATACAGGAGACGGGAAAATATCTTACTCATGACCTGGTGGTTGATGTGGTAGTGAGTTCTCTAAAACAACAACGGTGTCAATGTTATGAAGATTTGTTAAAGATGTTTAGTGACATCAACAGCTAAAAGTATGGAGTTGCATAAAGGGAGGTGGATAGGAAATGAGAGAGATGAATCGATCTATTATTTTGAGTTGTGCTATCACCTTATAAGTGGAAAAGTACTAGTATATGTTTTAAGCAGAAAGAGAATTGCAGTGGTTAGTTCGATAATGAAGAGTAAGAATTGGTGGAGGGATGGTTGTAGATTAGTGGTTTAATAAATGCTGAGGAAGTTTCAGAATTTGGTGTCGTTGTTGCCACAAGTGAAGGGTCTAGTCTAGAAGTGGGATAACATTATTATAGACTCTGCTGCTCTGGTCAAAGTCAGTATGAGAACCATGATGTCATGAGGATGGTGGTGGATAAGCTGGTCGAGAATGTTATGAAGTTGTGCGTGATCAAGTCAGATGAGTGGTACCTCAAGGAAGAAACTAGATAACAAGAAGTGATAACAATCACGTTTTAGGTTGAAATCGGTTGCAAATCTTTAAATTTTGGTAAAAACCTACCATAAGTAGTGGAGAGCATATGGAAAGTGAGTCGGCATATCAGACATAAGTGGGTTCGTTAGGTGTAAAGGATCATTCAAGTTTTAAGGTGGAAGGTGGAGAGTTGCTTTGAGAGTAGTGACTAATCCAATCTACATTGTTAAACATATATCGCTTAGCATAGAGACAGAGTTTTCAGTAAGTTTAGGTGTTGCAATCGTTAAGTCAGTCATGTTTAGGTGGTTGTTGTAGAGAACATGAGGAGAACATGGTTTTCTTTCTATCTGATGAGTGAATTTTCGGGGACGGAAATTTTTCTTGTTGGGGAGAATGTAAGACCCTAGAAAATGATAGTGGTTTAAAAATAGTGAGACTCGATTATTTTAATATTAAAAGGTTTTAGTATAAATAGAATTATTATAAACGAGCTTCATTATTTTAAAACACATTATCTCTCTAGAAACCACTTTTCTAGAGTTCTCTGACTTCTCTCTAGAGGTTCTGTCTCTCTGGTCGTCTGATCGAAGAACCGAGACCATAGGATTGATCCTCTCGGCGAGCTCTTGAAATTGGACCGATCAGTTTCTCCATTCGTGTAAGTTGAGTTTCTGCTCTTTTTCTGTTTTCTGTTGCATGCAACCCCTCTTCCGCTTGCATGCAACGTTTTAATCATCAGTATGAGTCTTTGCTGATCAGTGATCATAACGGTATGTCCTGATCGTTCTTGTGATGTTTCTATGTGTAGATAGAGCATCCTGTGAAGTTAAAGGTGTTGACGTTTTTAAGGCGTTGACGTTTATAAAGTTGTCTAAATAGGATAACAGGTAAAAGAAACTAACTGTTTTGCTTGAATTTCGTATAGAAATTATTCTGATGACTTTGAATTGCATGATTGAGTGTTGTATGAGTGCTTAAACTGTGTAATTGAGTGTATGATTGGATTGTGCTAGATTCATAGACTGTTGCATGTGAGAACAGATTGGGAATCTGGTATTTTCGCCTAAGCAAGCAGCTCTCGCCTGAGCGAAAACACCAGAAACTCATCCCTGTCTCTGCACGAGATCTCGCCTAGGCGAGCCAGTCTCGCTTGAGTTTGGGTTGTTCTTTGTTTCAAGCCTCGCTCAGGCGAGAATGACTCGCCTAAGCGAGAGAGCCCTTTTCGCCTGGGTGAGACCTTTCAACTTGGGCGAGAACCTCTGCGGCTGAGTGTTATTTCTCTGTTTCTAATGGATGAAGCTATGTTTAAATTTTAAAATGTGAACTTAATTATGATATGCATGAATTGTTATGACTGGTAATATGCATGGTGAAATTGCATGAAGTTGGAATATGAGAAGAAGTGGTTGAATTAGAATTTCAAGGGAAATTCAAGGAAAATTCAAAAGACTATGTTAGTGTGTGTAAGGACGTGAGGACTCCGTATGGGTTGGTATCCTGATGCTCCAATAACCATTAAGGCTCATGTAGAGTGTAATGGATTATATCGTGAGGAGTAGCAGGAGGTCATAGTTTGTGGACCCGATTCAGTCACAGACGCGAAGGGGACTTACCTTGGGAGTGGTTGGGTGATAACCCCTTGTGTCCAAACTCTGCAGAGTTTGGGAACCTTCACATGTGCAAGCCACCCAGAGATCCAACGTCGCTTACATAATCCGGATATCGAGTCTAGAATAATATATCTGCATTGTGTTTGTGGTGGTTTATGTGATTCTGGTGAAAACAAGAGAGATTGCATGATTTCTGTTTATAATTGAATTGCATGATTTGTTTATAATTGAATTGCATGATTTTCCTTATCATATTAGCTTACCTTTGCTTTCTGTGTGTCTGTCTCGTGTTGTATGTTTTCCTTTTTCGATGATCACCTATTCGGTGGGAGCAGATGTGGTTGCAGTGTCAAAGGCACTTCTGGAGGATGAAGAGCCATCGTTTTAGGATGAGGAAGAGGTTTCTAGTTGGAGCTTTTGCAGTGGTCAGTTTAAGTATAGAGTTTATTAGTTGGGTTTAAGTGTATAAGTGATATATTTTTATAGTCATATCTTTTGTAAGACTGTATTAATATATTATGTACACTGGATTATCTGTTTTGCAACTATGATGAAACTTCCTATTTTTATTAGTTTTAAGTTGCTGAAATTGAGATGTAACATATTTGAGATTTTCTTGATATGACCGCTCCAAAATAGATTCAAAAATATCTTAATAACTAATTTAAAATATATTTTATATTTTTGAAAAAGGTTATTTTAAAAAATATTTCTCAGAACGTTCAATTTTAAGAAATATAAAGAAAAAAATAAAAAGGTGTAGATATTTTTATTGTAATTTTAATAAGACATAGTTTGATGATTACAACTTTTATAGATTATAGAGTGTAGAAATTATAAAGGGTGCAGAAAGAAGAGTCTTATATTTAACTAATAATTGCTAAAGTGTTGCGTGTTATATCATTTTCCAATTCCTAAATAATCTGAGTGATACATCCTCCCCTACACTCGTGACTTTGAGAAATAGTATATCTAATTATTATATAAGTTTTAGTTTGAGACACTGTTATTTTCACACCAATTTTTTTTTACCACCATTTAATATTATTTCTTATAATATTACTTTCTCTCTTTTCTAAAAACATAAAAGTTAATTTTTGTTAAAATTATTTTATCCTTCTACAAATTATCAAATGGTGTGAAACCATTTTTTCCTTTAGTTTGAACATGAAGAAAATCAAAACGCGTGTTCATATTACTCAGGCTTGCAAAAGTTTTCCCCGGTACCACTGTTGTACGTAAATTTTATAAATTGTCATAGGATATTGCTCTTTTTATTAGAAAATTAAATACTGAAAAATAGAATTAAAATATAAGAGGCCATGAACCTACACTCTTCTTCTCCAGCTCGGTGATAAAAAGAAGACCATGTGGGGGAAATACTAGACAATTAATTCATTTATTTATTTCTCATTTTTATTAGGAATTGTTAGACCAATTGGCTACTTAGGTTATGAGCCTAGTAAGATAGTTTGAGAGCGAGTAAGAGGATAGATCATAGGAACGCTATTAAAAATTCTCATATTACATAAGAATTTTCTTATAAATTTATTAAGAGAATTTGTAAGAAAAGATTTTTTTCTACTATTTTTTTTAAGAATTTTAATTGACAGATAATTCCTTTAGGGGTAATTATTTCTTACAAAATTATAAAATTTACAAGTATTTCTTATAAAATTTGTTGTAAAAAATGTTCTATATAAAATATTTTGCACAAAAATTGGCAGTAATTTTCTGCAAATTTTTTTTCAAAAAAAAATTTATAAATATTTTCTACAAAAAATTTTAAAACAAAATTAGTAAGAAATATGAATTTTTTTAGTAATAGGAGAATTAGAATAAAATGTTGTTATTTCAAAAAATTTAGAGGTAAAAAATGGAGAATCTTAAAATAAAATTTATGAATGTTACTAAATAATTTCAAGGATGTGAAAGCTAAAAAGATATTTTAATAAACTAAGTGATAAGATTACATATGGTTAAATTAATAAAAAATGAAATGTAATTTTTTCTTTGTATTTTTACATGGTTTACTTTTTATATTTGTTTGCATAGTCTATATTTTGTAGTTTTCTATCATTTATACTATTTATATTTATTTACATCCTCTAACATTTGTATTTATTAACTATTTACATTTATATGGTTTATTATTGTAACTTTATATCGTTTATTTTTTACATTTTTTTATCGTTTAACTTTTGTATTTTTATAAGATCTACTCAACGATCTCTATATTTTTCTTAATATATTATTTAAAATAATTATATATAATACATTTTGCTAAAAATATGTATAAATAATTTAAATATATTTTTATCATAAAATGAATTGTAAGATTATTATTGAATTTTATAAAATAAAATATTTATATTAAATTTAATTATACATTTATAATTTCAAATTAAGTTAATAAATATACTATAATTTTAAAATTTAATTATAAGTTTATAATTTCAATTTAATTTAATAAATATATTATAATTTTTAATTTTTAAAATTCGGTGCCCGTGCATGGAAAGAAATACTAATAATGTAACAAAATGAGGATAAGAACAAATTCTCGAAACGTGGGAACGCTTGACTCTGGCTGTTGTGTCGGTGAAGTGATTAATTAACGTGTTGAAGGCGGAAGCTGTAACAGTGAAATAAAGATTACTGTGACGAGAAGACATAGGAGGGTTGACTTCAGAGCGACAAGAGAGATCAGAACCTTAATTTATCCGATTTTTTAATAATAGTGTGTTGAAAATTACAGCTACGCTACTTACATGTATAAAAGTAATTTAAGAAATTGAATCAAAGTAAACTAAATTATACTTTTGAAATTTTCTCAGGAGAGGTTAACATTCGCTGTTTTTCTGATTTTTATAATGTTTTTCTTGCGATATGTAAGTAATGTTTAAAAAATAGAAAATAATTTTTTAATAATTAAATTTGGACAATATTTTTATAATCCGAAACAATATTTTTTAAACTCATACTCAGTTTATAAATCACCAATTTTAGTTAATATTAATAACCATTTTTCTTCACTAATATTAATCACAATTATTTTCAACTAGTGCCGGAATAATTATTGTGTCCTTTTACATATCAAATAAATACACACTTCTTTTCCTCTGCCTCTTATCCTCTCCTCCCTTCGCTCAGATTGTACCTGTGTTTTTCTTACCCGCGTCTTCTTCTTTCTCAGTTTGCAGATTTCTTTTACCTCATCACCTTCTTCTTCTTCTTCTTGCTTTCATGGATTTCTACGGTAATTATGTTAACAATTCTAAACTAAAGTGTGTTATCTGAATAAAATTTATGTACAACAGGGGTACAGGGAAAAACTTTCGCAACAGTCAGAAACATGAACACACGTTTTGGTTTTCGTCATGTTCAAATTAAAAACTATATAATAATAAAAATAATAATTTAATTAAAAATATCATTCGATTTCCCAAGTCACTACAAACATCAACCTTTCTTAAATGAGTAATGAGCATAGGGGTTTATCACTCAGATTATTTGGGAATTGTAAAAGGACATAACATGAAACATTTTAGCAATAATTAGGTAAAGAAGAAATTCTACAAGTAGCATTTATTCCCATTTTACAAAGTCCAGGTAAGTACTTATGAAGAAAAATAAACATGAAATCCTCCCAATAGCATAAAACAGAGACAGAATACATAAAGTCTACCATAAAGTGTCAGGCAGCTTCTTCAGGATTCCTGTCAATGATTCCACCAAATTAAATCTGTTTAGATAATTGGAGTGCTAAATTGAACAAACCAAAAGTATGGGGACCAAATTGAACTTAACCAAAAAATTGGGATACCAAATCAGTAATTATACCTATTATAAAAGTAAAGAGTTGGTTGTAGTAATAAGGGGAATAGTGGTGGCTCACATTTTCTTTAAATGAGTGAGTAGTAGTGTTCTGTATACATCGAAAGGGTTTTCTTTACCGAATTTTATTTTTCACGCATGATGTGATGATGTATATTTTGTTGACAGTCTGTAGTTCTCACTTTCGCCTATGTGAAGCAATAAAAAGATGTTCTTTTCACATGTGTGATGCAGTGGAAGAGGATTGGTTCGAGTGTTGTACTTTCTTGTCTGTGCGAGGCAGTGGGGAGAGAAAAAATGTTTAGTTCCGACTTGTTGAGTATAGTGCTCAGCATCAAAATTGTTACTCGTAAGTCCTTAAGGAATAAGGGAGATAGGTTTGGTACTGCAATGGCAGGACGACTCAAATCGTCTTATGCTTAAGTATTTTACTTAGATGTGATGTTCATAATTACTTATAATGTCCTGATTGACACTAATCTAGTGAGCTCGTTGACTTTGGTGCCATCCAATGGGAAAACCCTCGCCCAACTATAGCCAATCCAGAGAATCCACTTTCTAAGTGGCTGGCAACGCTATTAGAAAATCTCAACTTTCCCTTTTGAGCATAATTTGTATAACTTGGCACTCTTTAAGCTAATTTTCGATATTAAACATTGGAAAATGATATATTAACAACCACTTTTTGACAACTTCTTCCACAACCTGACGTGGCATATGCTTTTTTATTTTTTATTTTTTTAATTTTCATGCTGGCTTTTTGGAATAAAGCGAGAGGAGAAAAAGTAAAAAGCGAGACTGGAAATTGGAGGAGAAAAAAACAGAGAGCGGAAGTGCCAATAGTTGAACTAAAAAGCACCTTGTTCGTCGTCTTCAAACATTGATGTTCGTCTTTAACCACCATTCTTCATCTTCAACCCCTATTTTTCCAAAATCCCTATTTTTCTAAAAACCCCCTTTTTTTCCTCTTCGTCGCAACAGTGTGGGTTTACCCATTAGACGAAAGCTTCGATGGTTCGACGTTCGTATCCATTGTGTGGAAAGGAGAGATTTTTGTTGTTGTTTGTAATGTCGTCATCGTTGTAATGGCATAAATTTGTGGGTTTCGTGTCTGTGGTGAAATCTAATCGGGTCGCTTCTTCGAAATGTGTGTGGTAGTAAGTTGTATTTATTTTTTTCGTATTGATAGTGATTATTTTTTGTGTAAAAAGCAAGACCAAAGATGGGTTTTTGTTTTGAACGTGGGTTGTTGAGGTTAGGGTTAAGATTATGTGTTCTTATTTTGGTTGTTGTTGTTTCTGAAATGCTTCCGCTTACATTTTTCTTGGATTAAATCAGTAAACTATAAATCCACATATGTGCTTACTTAAGACTTAATATTTGCGAACCTATGCTGTATGATTTGTACATTAGATATCCCTGGTAGTTATAATGAAGCATGAGTGATTTTGCATTTGTTGACTTATTGAGTAAACTGTAAATCCACACTTAAGATATAATTACTACGAAAACTTGCTCTATGATTTACACATTAGATATTCATGTTAGTTATAGTTGAGCAGGGATGATATTCATTCATTGGTTTACTAAGTAAACTGTAAATCCAAATGTGTGTTTACTTAAGAGTTCATAACTGCAAACCCATGGTTTATGATTTGCACATTGGTTACCCCTATTAGTTATAATTGAGCAGGGATGATATTCAGTGATTGCCTTATGGAGTACACTGAAAATCCAAATACATGCCTACTAATGAGTTAATAAGTTTGAACCCATGGTCTAAGATTTCCATATTACATATCCATATTAATCATATGTTGAGCAGGTCTCATATTTTGTGATTGACTTATTCAGTAAAGTATTATCTGAATTATGTGCTTACTGATGACTCAACCATGTGCATTGGTGCGAGCTAACTTATAAAAGTTATTGGTTATCCTTTATGTTTTGTACAAGTTATATCGTATATACATGTTATTTTTGCATTCAGGTTTGCTAGCGTGATACACTTCATTTATGTGATGAATTGAATTATTTATCAAACTTATTATTTTGGCGTAAATCACTGAGAATGAGTTTTTGCATGAATTATGCTAACATCAATTGACCTAACTTCTTCATCAGAATAAGTGGTTTTAGTGAAGACAGTGATTGCAATGGTGACATGTAAGCTGACAATAAGGTATGTTATGTTTGTTTTTTTTTATTTATTCAAAATGAAGTGCTTAGTTTTAATGATAATTTTTTGCAGACTTTTATGCATTTTTGTCAGACCAAATACATTGGTTTTTTAAATAACAAGTTAATTGCTTAACAAAAGTCACTTCTTCAAGGAACATCGTTTGAATGGTTGACCATGTTGAAAGCATCAACCAAGAAAATGTTTCAAGAGTCAAGCTATACAAACTCGCTTTCATACCTACATGAGGAGGAAGCGACATAATTAAAAGATTTGGCACTAGTGAATTTTGCAGTGGTTTTTGTGGCAATGTAATCAAGTTGGTTTTTTTTTTCATGTGCAAAGATTATCATACATTAGTAATAGTGTTTTATGTTTTTAATTATGGATCAAATGTTGTTGGTTTATGAACTTGTTTAAGTGATATTATCTTGAGCAGCATGTGATTAGTATAATTGGAAGTGATACTTTAGTAATTCACTATGAGTATAAGGTTCTAACTATGTGCTTACTCCTGGGTAAGTAAGTGCAAACCCAGGTTAAAGAATTTCCATATTCACTTTCCAAGAAAAGACAAGTTGACCACGTATGATTTGAAGAAGTTGGGTTGATGAGTAAAGTCTACAACTTCATTTTGGAAGCGTTTAAACTGATACTAACTTCATAGTTTTAGTCATTCAATTCAAATGAGAGGAATTACTTTAGAAATGCATTTCAACAATAATTGCTAAGTGATATATAAATAAGTGCTAACTCATGCTATTCGTTTTGCACTTTCATGATGATTCAATAAATAAGTAATTAATGACTGTGATGATTTTAATTATTGATGATATTACCTTCATACTCTTATTCCTTCATTTAGTCATATGATGTTGTTAATTAAATTAAGAAAATTGCATTCCTTGACTCACCAACATATACTCCCCACTGATAATGAAGAGAGTGGAGATTTAAAGAGGTTCTATACATCCTTTCACTCATGTTTAAAACATATATCACGGGTTAGCACTTACGTGGGCATGGGTAAGTTGTTCGAGGTCTACTATGACGCCTCCCACCTCGGACTTGGTTGTGTATTGATGCAGGAGAAGAAGGTTGTGGCATATGCTTCAAGGCAACTTAAGGTTCATGAGAGAAACTACCCCACTCATGACCTAGAGTTAGCAGCCATAGTGTTCGCCTTGAAGATTTGGAGGCATTATCTCTATGGTGCTCAGTTCTGTGTGTTTAGCGATCATAAGAGCCTTAAGTATTTGTTTGACCAAAAGGAGTTGAACATGAGGCAAAGAAGATGGATGGAATTCTTGAAGGATTATGATTTCGAGCTCCTATATCACCCCGGGAAGGCAAATGTAGTGGCAGATGCCTTGAGTAGGAAGACAGTGCATACTGCACACCTTATGATTAAGGAGGTGGAACTACTAGAGAAATTCTGAGATATGAAGCTACAGGTGGAGGTAGGATCTGAGTTCATTAGATGTAGTACCCTAACTATATCTAGTGACTTATTGGGCTTAGTGAGAGAGAGACAGTTATTGGATGTCAGTCTTAATAGAGTTAGATAACAGCTTGGGTCAGATGAGGCTAGAGATTTTGCTTTGGGTGATGATGGTATACTGCGGTTTCAGGGTAGGGTATGCGTACCTGATGATGTTGAGGTGAAGAAGTTAATTCTGGAGGAAGGACACAAAAGTCGTCTTAGTTTGCATCCTGGCATGACTAAGATGTACCAGGATCTTAAGGAAACCTTCTGGTGGCAGGGAATGAAGAGGGATGTTGCTTAGTTCGTATCAGCATGTTTAACTTGTCAGAAGGCGAAGGTGGAACACCAAAGGCCCGGTGGGAATCTACAGCCCTTGGATATACTAGTGTGGAAATGGGACAGCATCTCCATGGATTTTGTAACCCATTTGCCACAGACTTTTAGAGGACATGACACCATCTGGGTGATAGTGGATCGGTTGACCAAGAGTGCCCACTTCTTGGCGATGAACTTGAGGATGTTCATGGCCAAGTTGGCCCAGCTGTACGTTAAGGAGATCGTGAGGTTGCATGGAGTCCCTTCGAGCATAGTTTCCGACAGAGACCCACGGTTTACATCCCGGTTTTGGCAAACATTACAGGAAGCTTTGGGGACCAAGTTGGCTATGAGCTCAACCTACCATCCCCAGACTGATGGCCAATCGGAGAGGACCATCCAGTCACTTGAGGACTTATTGCGGACGTGTATATTGGATCACCTGGGAGCTTGGGATGAGGTGTTGCCCTTGATCGAGTTTACCTACAACAACAGCTTTCATGCGAGCATTGGCATGGCACCATACGAGGCTCTTTATGGCAGGAGGTGTAGGACTCCTCTTTGTTGGTATCAGGATGGAGAAGCGGTGTTGGTTGGACCATAATTGTTAGAGCAGACCACTAAGAAGGTGAGGATGGTGAGAGATAGGATGCAGGCTTCTCAGAGTAGGCAGAAGGCCTATGCGGACCGCAAGAGGAGGCCTTTAGAGTTTGCAGCGGGGATCATGTATTCTTGAGGGTGACCCGAACCACGGGCGTGGGAAGGGCTCTCCGCTCAAGGAAGCTTTCACCCAAGTTCCTTAGCCCCTATCAGATCACCAGGAGAATTGGGCTGGTGGCTTACGAAATAGCCTTACCCCCGCAGTTGGCAAATCTTCACCTAGTGTTCAACGTCTCACAGTTGAGGAAGTATGTGTTTGACTCGGCTCATGTGTTGGAAGCCGATAATATACAGATCATGGAAGACCTCAACGTGGAAGTACCACTCATCACTCTGGAGGAGAGCAAGGTTGAAGAACGCCGAGGAAAAACGGTCAGTCTTGTTAAAGTTATCTGGGATCGGCGGACAGGTGACTCGACTTGGGAGTTAGAGGAGGACATGAGAAAATCACATCCACATCTGTTTACCTGGTGAGTCTTTATTTTCGTGGTCGAAAATTTTCTTGTTGGAGAGAATGTAAGGCCCATTAAAGTTGCCTTATTATTTCTGCCCTAAAGTAAAGGGCTGCCCCTTGTAAGTGGGCCTAGAGCTGGCCCAATTGATAAAACCTATTCCAGTTACCCTAACGCTTTCACTTTCTTGCATTCACAGACTTGCAGTCGTCTCCCTCAATTGTACCACTAAAGCTCTGCTAGGGTTAGCTTTTCCATCTCGAACCAGTCCGCTCAAGGCTCGAGTACTACTTTCTGCTCCATGTAAGTGATTCTAAACCTACTGCCCTTACTTCCCAAAGGTCCTTTTTCGTATTCCATCGTTTAAGGTTCGTTAATAATCTTATTTTCCTACTGTTTCGCCAATTTCCAAGTCCGTCTCTCGAGTTGTTGTGCTCTGTGGTCCCGTGTCGAGGTCTCGTACTAGCCATTTCCAGGTAGGGAAGTTATGGCTTAAGCATATATTCTGTTTTTCCATGATAGCTTAGCCGTGTTTCGAGTTTATGTGGTTGGTGTGATTTTGTGTTATCTGTGGACGCATGAATGTGTTGGTTTGGTTTGGTGTGGGTGACTGTTGCAGGAAAACAGTGGCGAGACCTGCTAATCTCGCCCAAGCGAGCCAGTCTCGCCTAGGCGAGATAGACAAGGACTCGCCCAAACCCTATTGCGCGAAAGGTCGCCCAGGCGACTCGCTCAATTTTTTGGGGCGAGCGAACATCTCGCCCAGGCGTGAGGGTCTCGCCTAAGCGAGATCCCGCGTTGGTTTCTTGATGCCTTTTCGAGCCCTCGCCTAGGCGAAGGGGGCTCGCCTGAGCGAGCACGTCTCACTTGAGTGAGACCCTTCAGCCTGAGCGAGGGGCTGGGCGAGGCAGGGCGTTGTTTGGATGTTTGTTTGCTCTTAGACGATTGGTAATTGGTTGGATATGAATGTTATGATGAGAAACATGTATATAATGGAGTGTTATGTATGCATGGCATGATTCATGGGTTGTAGATGATGGGTTTGGTGTGAAAATTTGGCATGTGAACTGAATGAGATGGGTAACATTAAAGTGGCATGATAACGAGATTAATTGAATCCTATGAGCATGGATGGCTTATGATGAGTTGGAATGTATATACTATTGGACCTGGATACGTGAAAGGTATTAGCTTTTAAGGTTGACGTAATGAATATATCCTTGCATGGCAAATACTATTGGACTGTGTGATCATGTTTTGTTTGTGTCAATGCATAATTCCTTGGGGTCTCTAGGTGAGACAATCAGGGTCGCGCTTCAGTGGTCGGGACGTAATTCCATGGCCTTGTTAGTGGGTGTCCATGGTGGTGCCCCATCTCTATAACTAGGTAAGGTTACATCCTGATGCTCTAAGGAGTCAGTTAGTCTCACCTAGAGCGGACTGACTCCTGTGGTGAGAGTAGCAGGAGGCCTGAAATTCATTAAGGACTAACCTTGTGGTGAGGGAAAACGATTCATTGTAACACTTGTAACATATAGCTCGGGGGTGAGCAGAGGTATCCACCACAAGTGCAAGCATCCGCTGAATCCGACCAGGTTATACGTATTCGGATGAGTCGAGTCGAGTCGTAGTGTATTGATTGAAAAGTCATAACATGCTTGGTTGTTGTATGGATATTGGATGGTGAAAGTTAATTTTGACTGTATGATGAAAATGTTGTTGGCTCTAGCTTACCCTGTTTGTTGTATGGTTGTCTTGTATGTGGATCTTCGTTCTTACGATGATCATCAAATTAATTGATGGGAGCAGATGGGCGAGGCTCTCGCGGTCAGCAAGGAAATTGTGATTCCGTTGCTTAGCCATATGGGCTGGACTTTATGTTTCTTTTCTTCATGGGTTTTCTTTAGGGCTACGGCCCATGTATTGCTCTATGCCTTACTATTCTACTCTAATTTTGTTAGACTTTTATCTGGTTTCCGTTGGCATCGTGGCGTGCCCAGTTTGTAGGGGTTGTGTTAAGGACCTCAAGACTACTCTACATTACTATTTTATGTGACGTTTCTTTTAATTTCGCTTAATAATTAAATGGGACGTTACATATTTCTCCGATAATAATATCAATAACAATAAAAATTCACAAAGATTTTTATTTTTTAAAATTTGAATTTTAAAAAAATTGTTTTCTACAAAGCCAAGTTATATTTTAACTTATTTAGTTTTTTAATTTCTCTACTATCTTAAACCAATTAAAATTTATTATCCACAATTTGAATTAATTGTTTTACATAAAATCTTATATTATCTACTGCTTCTTTTAAATCCCAATTTTAAATTTTCTTTTTACCAATTATAATAAAAATAACAAACTTTTAAATTTTTTTTCCAATTTTAAATTTAAAATTATTTACATTTTTTTACAAAACCCAAATTATATTCCACCTAACAGAATCTTTTAATTTCTTTTCTCTTTCAAATGAATTAAAAATCCTTCCATAAAATTTTAAAGTTGTTCTGGTCAAGAAAAGTGCCAGATAATTCTTAACCAAAAACAAAAAGAAAGAAATATTTTTAACCATAGCTTAAGACTTGCTTAGGTCAAAAATAATATATCCCTTGACCATGAGAGTAATATTCTTATTTATAGTAGATGAATCAGTTACAAATATTATAGATATACATAATAATCTTAAAGATAATCATCAATATCTTCCTAAATCTCAACCAACCTAAATAATAACTAATGTAACTATAATAATTACATAATATTCGTTAGTATTAT
>Ga0214543_1003662_pt1 | contig 29653 bp, 13 predicted proteins | sample CNSS2metaG_FD_160094 | JGI IMG/M metagenome (GOLD analysis project Ga0214543, IMG submission 160094) | Root nodule microbial communities from cowpea collected in UCLA plant growth center, Los Angeles, California, USA - CNSS2 | ecosystem: Host-associated > Plants > Roots > Nodule | place: USA... | reverse complement strand
TGTTTGTGAAAAAACCAACATGACAAGCTCCATATTCAAAATTAGACTCTCCTCGGACACAAGCTACAATATTGGTTGGTTTATTCAGTTTTTGCATGTAACAAATTGCCTGCAACAGGTTGAATGAGTTTGTAGTTGTCTAAAAAAAATTAAATATCGGTATCACCATGAGTTAACTCATGGTCATCGATCTCTTTATTGATATTTTTTCATATTTTGCATCTATTAAATGGAAAATTTTATGTTAAGTGGTGCACGCAGTTTTTATGACACGTGATTATTATTATGTTTCGAAATTAATTATGGTCTTGAATTATCAAATACTTTGTTATATTTTAAAGAACCTTGCACTTTAAATAGACAAATGGACAACTTAAATAAATTATGTGAATAAAGTATGAGAACTTGTGTCCTTAGAACAAAAGACAAAAAAGCACGGTACACGTTGGTGCTATAGTTCACATCCCTAAAATGTCGAAACCCAATTTGAGCACTTTTGATTAATATTTCTAGTAATTTGATGTCTTGTTGGCGAGATTTTGACCAACACGGTGTTGTTCTCAAGTTAGCTACATTGACCAACACGGAAGAACTAAAAAGTAGGAAACCAAGGTGAAGAGTGGATTTGAGCTTTGTTATCACAACTTATAAGTTTATCGAGTGTATGTAGTTACTTGGTAGTCGTGCGGTATAAGAGATTTTCAATATTAATAAGAGGTTATTTTTCTATTGGATGATTTTCATCGATGACGTTAAAGTTAAGGTTCTAGTCGAAAGATCCGGTAGTCGTATGAGAGTTAGGTTTGTGTTGTACTGTTAGGAAGATTTTTAGAGTCCAACATCAATGAAACATGAGTGAGTCAAATTTATATATAAGGGATTGACACTATTTTTAACCTAAAATTTATGGATCTTCATTATTATATGGTTTCAACTTTTAAATTTAAGAGAATGTCCCAGCCTGGGCTTAAGGTAGTGAAGTGAGCCATTAGTTCTGCTCTGGTTCCGCATCTCAAATCAGTAGCTCTGCAAAGGAATCAAGCATCTAATACGAATCACGTCCGAGATAGAAGAAAGAGCGTATAAAGAAAGCAAACTCATTTCTTTGCAAATGGCACCATAGCCAACGTTACGCTTTATACTATCTAAAACCATTCTTTCTGGTCGATAAGAACCTTTCGCATGAAAGCGAAAGGAAACGACCGACCAAGAAATCATGAGACTTACACTCACACTTTAGTTATCAAAACTTAATGTCACCAAAACAGTCATGAATTGCTCCAATGTTTAAGAAAGTAATCCCAAAATACAATGTTCGTAAATAATGTTCTTGTCAAATAAGAAAAAAAGAAAAAATGGGTCAAAATGCATGATGTAGTGACTTCTGAAAAGTTAATGGTTTGTTTTGGACAGGCTCCTTGTAGTGATTGCTGCATCTGCAATCATCCCAACATGCTTGGTTGAATTGCAGACTTGTCATTAAATGGCTTAATACACAATAAATACAATGCCTACTTCCTACATCTAAGTTGTTACAATTTACTAGACTATCAATAACCAACTCATTTTAAAATATACATTGTTTTCAAGTCTAGTAAAAAACGTGAGTTAAAAGTTTGACTTATTAAATGCATGGTGGTTAATCAAGACTGCATCCAATTTAACATTTCATCTGATATTTATAAAATAAATCACTAAAGTACAATTTTTATGAACTAAAATTCCAAATTTTTCGTAGTACAATTTTTGCTGAAAAAATTACAAATTTTTCCGTGACATATAACTAACCAAATCCCTTATACACCTTAGAGATCTATCGAGTTGTAGTGATAATTCAAAAAGCAATTTTGTTGTTCTCTTCTTCGTATTATTTAATGTGGCACTTTGATGAATACTCACGTGAGAAACAACAAACATTCAATTTTATTATGAAAATTTAAGTTAAGTGTGAGTTTAGGTCTCACGTTGAATAATAATAAAAAAAATTGAACATCTTATAATAATGAGTGTCCATAAATCAATTATCTAACGAAATTTTGGATCGAAAATGATATCGATCATTTATGTGCATCAAGTTCAAGTATATACCACCAAGTTGAGAATACAAATTATATATAGATGAACAAGAATGAATAAGAAAAGTTGAATCTGTGTAAGCAACATGATGTTGCAGAATGGTGTTCATCCTGTTTGTGCACTGTTTGGTTTTGAAAAAGTGTATGATTAAAAACAAAATTTTCCATTTGATGGAGACATTTTGAATATATATAATTGAGGCTAAAGAACTATGGTGATAGGCAAACAGAAGATTACCCCAATGGTGGTGACCCATGACTAGAGATTGTGGTTAGTAGTGAGTAGCAAACCCATGTCTGGTTTGTTGTAAGTTGAAACATTATTAAATGTGTAATGGGAACTGAGATGTTGAAATGTACGTGTGATAAATATAACCCTGTGTTGTTTTGTTGTAATCCCTTTATGATTAAGACATGGTTGCAAATGCCACAGTCTCTTATACGTGCATGTGGTTATATTTTAGTTGCATAGGATTCTTCAAACACTGTCAATCAGGGAAACCAGATAGTGACCCCTGCTACCATTTTCAAGTGCAGAATCTGTGGTACCTAGGTTTGTTTCACAAAGTTTTTTTTTTTTTGGAAAAATTTTATTTTAATGATTAAATTTTGATAATTTTCATTTTTTTTAAGTGACATCTTTTAAATAAATTTTTATTTTTTCAATTTTTTTATATTTTAAAACTACACTTCATATTATAAGATAAAATTATCAAAATTTAATTGTTAAAATATGTTTTCTGTTATTTCTTAAGTGGACTGACTTAATATATTAAAATAAGTTTTTTAAATATATCTAATAATATTATCTTAAGAAATAAATTTTAAGTTTAATTTAATTAGAAAAAATTAGTTTATAAAAGGATGAGAGATTAAATATATTTTTGTTCCTTAACTTTCGGTGAATTTTAGAATTAGTCTATTTTGAAACTTTTTACCAATTTAGTTCTTTATCTTTCGAAATTCATGGATTAGTCCTTTTAATCATAAATTTATTTGACATTTCAAGCGTGTTCCAAAATAGTATTTGACTTAACATTAAAAAAAAATGTGTCAAACAGTATAAACAATTCGAATATAATCCTGAAATGCGTACGAAACATCAAATAAACCTAACAAATCTTGATTAAAAGAACTAAATTCACGAATTTCGAGAGATGAATGACTAAATTTGATTTGTTTAAAATTTCAAAATAGACTAATTTTAAAATTCACTAAAAATTAAAGGACCAAAAACATATTTAATCTAAAAATGAGTTTAAATTTTTAACTTAAAGAAAGAAAATAAGCATCCTTTTGAGAAGGATGATTAAATCAGAAAATGGAGTTTGGTTTATTAGTTTTATTTAAATCAGGAATGGTGTTCACGTCCACCAAGAAATGATTGAAATCACCATTGCTGAACTGAAAATATGGGTTGAAAAAGATTTTGAAAATAGAATATTCATGAAAGGAAAGTGATTGAAAAGTATATGATATTTAAAAGGAGGAAGAAAGTGTTGAAAAAATACGAGGGAAATGGAAAGGTCAAAGCTAGGGTACAATGTGCATAACATGATAATGTTGGCATATTATTTTGCAAGAATATTGGTTCCACATGTTATGAATGGATTAGACTAGTTCAAAGGCACATGCACTCCAAGACACAAAAACTCACACAATTCAAAGTTTAAGATTAAAAAATATGTACTATGTTTGTATATTGTTGAGACAGGATAAGAAACATTTGTAGTGCAATATTTTAGCACCAAAAGTACAGCAACATTCGTGCAACATTTTATGGCAAAGAGAAATAGTTGCAGGAATTAAACCAAAACTTCTGGGTAAGAAAGAGTTCAATTCAATAAATTAATTTATCTAAAATTTTAATTTTGTGCAGTTGAATTTAAGGATTAAATATGATTTTAGTTTCTAAACTTACAACATAAAATTAAAATTTCTCTATATTCTAAACTTTAATATAATTTGATTTCAAACTTTGAAAATAAATAAATATAATACTTCTAATTTATTGTGTTATTTTTTTGTGTAAAATAACATTCAAAATAATGTTTGAGTTGTTTATACTAACTCAAATATTAGTATGAAGAACTATAATATAGAACGTAAAAAGAAAAATGTAACATTGTTAAGTTAAGATTATTATATTCCTTCATTTATAAATTTTTAGAAAAAAATTATAAAAGTTTAAGATATTTTATGTCTAAATTACAAATATATTTAATTATAAATTTAAATAAATGGTTAATTTTAGTTTTTTAACTGAAGCTAATTTTAACCATCCATATAAAATTAAATAGCATGAGAGTGAATGCAATAGTAGTATTCTTTGCAATCTCTTGAATATGAAAGGATATTATGCATGAATAATCAGGAATGGTGTATTAACTTAGGAAAAATATATGGACATCAAAAAAATCTCATAAATAAGATAAACGAATTGTTAAATATTGTGAATTTTCCTTATTAATATTTTTTAAAAATATATTAAACATATTAATACAATATTAAACAAATATTAAAATCTGGTTTGAGTGATCTATTGAAATCTAAACTCGTTTTGTTTATTAATTTGAAAAAAAACAGTGGTAGGATAGCAAAATGGGTATGAAATTTGGAGGTGGGAAGCTGAAAAACGTTTGTGTGAATATCACGAATCTGAGAACCGGGTTCAAGTGAATAGGCTCAAACGTTTGGCCCAATTAGTTTCTTTCTTCATTTTATGGGCTTTATCTATTTGAAGACAATATTTATGGTACATTTTTGTACAGTTTTATTTCTTTTAAAAGATTAATGAATGACAAGTTTTTAATGAAGTCATTTATCATTTTTTTTTCGTGACACTAATGTCAAGTTATATCTAAAATTTCTGATCATGAAAAATTCTGGATTTTATTTTTTCAACAAAAGACCAAATGAGAACTCTTCTTAACTTCAACACTTTTCTAACTATTCTCCGTTACAAATTCAATCAGTTCAGAAAGTGATGAAAATTATTAATAGAAAAAAAAATCATCACATTGGTCTGTTACATAGTGACAGAATAATAAATAAGAATCCTTATATATTTTTTAAACATATTTAAAAAATAGCGACAAGTTTTTAATATATAAACATTTTTTAAAATATCAAAATTAACACTTTATTTTGAGTGTGTTATTACATAACTGATATTCTTGTAAGACAGTGATAAAAAAGTTGAAAAAATTGATCCCAGTTGTGCTGTGGTGCTCAATCATGGAAGACAGTGATGGAAGGTCAAAACTTGAAGACTTGGGGAGAAGAAAACCAAAAATGTCCATATATGTATGAAGTACTGCGCATGATATTTTTGAAAATTAGGCAAAAAGAGTGATGGTAAATCTTGAAAAAAAACAAAAATATATTATTTTCTTTTGCTGTGAAAGTAGTATACAATCCGACCACAAACACTGCACTTGAAATTGCAACAATCAGAGGTTAACATCTGTTTCCCGATTGACCATGTTTCTAGAATCCTATGCCACTAAAATATAACCACATGCACGCATAGGACCGTGACATGTGCAAACATGTCTTCATCATAAAGGGAACAGCGCCATTAATCACACATAGAATTCAGTCCCCAAAACACAATCTAATTCGTGAACTTCCAAGAAACAGACCATGGATTTACTTACTGGTCACTAGTCATGGGTCACACCACCATTGAGGTAACCTTCTCTTTGCCTATGGTCGCAAGTTGAATCATCATACTAACGTGTCAAAACAAACCAACCAACATTGCGGCTCGTGCTTATCCCACTCTCACTGGTTTTTTTTTTTCAACCTTTTTCTCTCATCTCACACCACCACACAAACATTTTTACTTTTCACAAACACCTAGGGGGCATTTGGGAGAGAGAGAGAGGTAAAGTTAAACACAGTAACTGGCACGGCCACAGAGCCCAAAAGATTCGTGTAACTGGCGAGTTTTGTCATACGTGTGGGCATCTACCCTACTTTTAGATCTGTGCATGTCCTTTCCTGTCATGAAAGAGAATCTAAAGGGTAGAGAGATAAATATCTAAGAGAGAGAAAGTGGCACTGGCATCACTCACATGGGTAGAGGGACCTATATGCACAACCTGTCATTATATAAATGAGTGTGGCCCCCACATGCAGTGTCAGCAACCCCATGTGATTGTGTGAGTTGTGGACCCTATCTTCTTTCCTCACCAATAATGGCAAAAAAAAAAAACACAGACCCCACCATTTTTGCAAATTGAAACCCTCCTAAATAATTGAAGGAACAAACAGACAAATTCTCCTTTAAAATCAAAAGAGGAAGAGGCAAATAGACCAATTAGTCTAAAAACTCACTTTTCATTCTTCTTTCTAATTCTTTCTCTTTTCTGTCTCGCATCATCATCATCATCATCATTCATAACTGTGTATAACAACTAAGTAGAACAGCTACAAACATAAACTGAAACATAACATCATCGAAAGCTAAAAAAAGTCTCCAACTTTGAACTTCAACCCAGCTAATGACACTAACAATTATACACTTTCTTTCAATCAGCCTTCTAGTTAAACAACTCTCTTGTGCATTTTTTCATCTTTGCTTTTCTCTGGGGTAATGCTCCAGCTGTACAAACACTTGGAATTATACCTGTAATAACACTACTACATCCAAGAAGAAAATTACAGTGCCACGGAGTTCTTCCTACTACACACTCACTCTGGTTGGTGATTCTTTGTGTTATTTTAACCTGTGGTTCATTCATTCAGCTACTACAGACATCATCAGAACAAAGAAAATGGTACTACAACAATAATGACAACAAAAGAAAGGGAATGCCTGCCCCACTTTCCTTTACTGAACTACTTTTTACGTATGCATTTTGTATGGTAGTAAGTAGTATAGTATTCATGATTCAAGATCATGGCCGCCATGGTGCTAATGCTGCTGCTTCTGCTGCTGCTGCTCATTCTCTACAACCTTTCTTCACTCTTCTTTAACTTCCTGCAAATGTTGTTGCACAAAATTTAATAAACTCAACAACAAATGGATCATCTTCAACCTTTGAAGACAACACGTTTACCTGAACATCAGGAAACTAAATGCCAATTGCTCCACCGGTGCCTGCTAACATCCCAATAGTTCCATGACTAGAAGAGAACCTGAATCAAATTCAGATCAACCAAAACTCAGAAGCTTGTGGGATGATGATGAAGATGATGATGATGATGAAATTCATGGCACAGGGAAAGAAAGCTAAAAGGTGATGACGCCGATACCTTGGAATTTGGCAGTTATAGGATTTGAAAGTTCCCATGTCAAGAGCAGAAGCTGGTGGAAGTAATGCGCTAGTACCAAATTTAGAGTTGGCAGTTGCACCTGAGGCATCTGCATCAATGGCCTCATTAGGTCCATTGGAGAAGGAAACCATGAAGTCACCACCAGCAGCTTTTGTTGGGGAAGCAAAAGGGCTATCAGGGAGATTGTGCTCCAAACTGCATTAATTCATAAACCATATAAAAATACTGACAATAAAATTTGGGGAAATTGGAAAACCTGAATAAATGCACATTTCTTTTGGCATAGACTGAAAAAAGGAATTTGGTTGCAAAAAGGTCTTTACTATTCTGGTGCACTTTTAGCATTTTAAATAACAACAATTTTTATACCATTCTTGCAATTCCCGATCTTCACGACTAGGGCTCTGCTTGCCACTGCCTTCATCATATCCATTCTCCCCGTTGACCACCATTTCCTTGCCAACAGATATGTTGACCGGCTGCTGCTGACCAGCAGAAACTGATGCAGTACTACTAGCTGGAGCAGAAGATGAACCACTCTCTGCTGTCAAACACCATAAATCTCAACCAATTCATTTCATTTCCCAAAAATGCACCAAGTTCAGTTCAAGAACAGATGCTTGCAATCAGCTGAATTTAAAATGAAAGTGAGAGAGATATACCCTTTGGGGCCTCTGAACTAGTGTGAAAGGAAGGAAGAACAAGATTTTGGTTGAACATGTTAGGAGAGTGTGTGGGGGAAGGAATTGGACTTCCAGTGGAGAATGCACGCTGGTGATGCTTCTTGATGTCAAGAAGTTGCAGACCCATTAGCCTCCTACTTTGTAACTCAAGAGCTTGCTGAAAATCAGCTTGCTCCTCCAGCTTCCTCCTCCACAGCATGTCTTGAGTATTGTAGAACATTCTTCCTCCTACAAACACACAAGAGAAAATTCAGTAAAGAAAGTTTCACTAGCACACTACTTGAAAGGATAACAAAATGAAAACTTCAGCAAAAGCATTAAGCTACCGAGTTGAAGATCAAATTGGTCTCTGGCCTCTAGTCCAGTAGGAGTACCACATGGTGAAAAATCTCCTCTTTCTACCTGCTGCTGCTTCCTTCAAAACACAAGAAACATGAAAACATTCAAAACCAACAGAAGAGAGTAGCAAAGAAAAGATAGCGCAAGAGCAGAAAGAGGGGTGCCTGTACTTGTCCGGGACTTTGCCTTTCTCCTTGTAAGGCTTAACAAGCACTCGAGCATCACACACAAAATGCGGATTTCCTTTAGATAGAATGAGCTTCACAGTCTCAGGATAAACAAATGTCACAAAACCAAACATTCTCTTCTGCTGGTATGGGATCCTCACGTCTTGGACTGGGCCATAAATGCTTCAACCACAGAATTAAAACTAAGTTAATGCTTCTGCCATTGCCAAAACACTCCTACTGCCCCCAGCTAAGGCTAAAACTAAACAACAATAACCTGAAGTAATTTGAAACATCTTCCTCTCTGAAAGTGCTGTCTGCTGGAAAAGTCAAGTAGATCTGCCTGGAAGCTGGGTTCACCATTCCAGGACTGTTCAAAGAAAAATCATTTCTTTCAAGCCTGGATCGTCCAAATTTATGCAAATCCTCACTCATCATCAGAGCTGCAGCGGCCGCTCTGCAATGATAATTATCAACAATGATTAAAATTCTGCACCTGGAATGTCACAAAGATGCACAAATAAAAACACACGGTTGCTGCATGGTAGTGTAGTGTACCTTTGAGTATCGCTCTGTTGCTGCTGCAACAGCAAATTCATGCACTTAGGCGAGTATGGAAAAGTTGGAGAGCCCATGAGCTGAGAAGCAGCAGCCAATCTGTGCTGCTGAGAAGATTTGGATCTGAAGAGCTCATGGCACTGCTCCATCATCTCAATCTTGCTTGGAGAACCTACCATTGCAGCAGCCCCATCTGCATCTCCAAGTCCACCATGAAGGAACCTGCAACTTGTCCCATTCTTGCAGTACCCTCTGGCAAAGTAAAGACAAGGCTTCCACCCCAACCCGGAGTTGGGGTCCTCAGAGCCCAAACAAGCATCATTGACCGAGCAACTCCTCCGATGAAGTGACCCTCCCCAACCGTAGGAGGGAAAGAGAGCAGGGTCAGCAACACCAGTAGGACTTGAGGACAAGTCTGAGTGAGCTGGGTAAAACAAATCTGGGTTGTTGGTCTTGTGAGCAAGAGCAGTACTAGTAGGAGAACCATCGTTAAGGAAAGAAAGCTGATCCTGAAGCTGAAAGTCATCAATTGGATCTGAGCCTCCGTTGACATAAAAGGGTAAGGAAGATGAAGAAGTAGAAGAGCCAACAACCAAATGGTTGGGGCTCATCAACCCATCTGGGGTTTGAAGCTCAGACATAGTAGGCCACGAAGAGGAAGTGGAAGAAGGGTTTGGAATGGTGAGAGCGGGGGGTAGGTTGATAGCACCAAGCCTGGAAGAAGTTGAGCTTTGTCTGGAAAGGAAGGGCGAAGGAGAAGGAGGAGTAGAGGGTGTTGGCGGAGAGTTCGAAGGTAAACCTAACTCCTTGCGTGCTTTGAGAATCACAGAGTGAACAAGTGCTTCAGGGCCAAATGCTAATCTAATCATTTCCTTCTCACCATGGTCTTGAAGAAGAAGTACACCCATGATTTTGGATGCATTTTCTGGGTCCAAGTTTTGGATCCTAGCAAACACAATTCTTGTAGCTTCGTAACCATCCATGATTGAACAAAGAGATTGCAACTTAAGCTCCACAACAAACTATACTCTATCCCTAAAATTCAAATTTGTTTCTTCAAGTTATGTGTGTGTACTCTCTCTCCTCTCTCTATTCTCTGGTTGTCATGTTTCTCACTCCTCACTCCTGGTACAAGAAAAGTTTCTTTCTCAACCACACAAGCCCTACCTACCAACTTGGGATGAGTAGTGGCATGGCACAGTGAGTTTCTTTCTCATATTCCTGCAAGCAAAGCACAACAGGAGAAGAAAAGTAAGTGAAAGAAGAAAAGGAGAAGGAGGAGTAAAAAGTGGTGTTAAAAGGAGTATTCCCGTGTGATGGATGATGAATGGGAGAAAAGAAAACTAAGGGAAGAAGAGGGTGCCAAGAGTTACCTTTGATTAAAGGAATGAGAGAAAATAAAGAAAAGGGAGAGAGACATAACATGGTGGTTGAATTTCTCTATAAAGAAGTAATGAGTGCAAAAGTTGCAGAAACAACAAAAGGAGAAACTTACAAACAACAAAAAAATTAACTCTTTTTCTCCCTCCTACTTATTAACTTCCAAATTAAAATTTGAAAAATCCTAATATGAGGAGAAGAAGAAGAAGGGTTGGGCCTTACCCATGAAAGCATGATAAATAAAGTCTCTGTCTTTGGTTTTGGTTTTGGTTTGGTCAGTCGCTGAACCTCAAACACAATGGTAGTCAAAGTTACTTGAAAAACCAAACCACCGCCTTGTTTATAACATGGTTGCAGATAGCAGCAGCAGAAAGAAACATGAATTGCTTATGTGTTTTTATGGGGTTCTGCGCAACAACAACAACAACACTATGTTAAGTTGAGAACTGAACTTATCATTCTGGTTTTACCCTTCTCTCTCTCTCAAAACTCACCTCAACTATGATGAAAAAAAAAACCCAATATTTTGTTGTTCTCTCTCTCACACACACACTCTCTCCCACTCACTATGAAGCTCCCTTTAGAACGTGTGCGTGTGGTGGCAGTGTCCCTTATGTTATGTTGTGTTGTGTGCTTCTTTGAGCGGATCCAGATCCCACTTGCCCCTAACCTCTGACACTTCTCTCTCTCTCTCTCCTATTGTGTTTAGTGTATTCAGTATTTAGTATTTACTTTCAATTTCTGAGCTTTCATTGCTTTCCCGAGCACAGCACAGCACAGCAAAACTCAACAGTCAACACCCTTTGCTTTGCTTTGTTTTACTTATCATTGCTCACTCACTTCCCTTCTCGGCGTTTGCTTCTCACGCTCCAACACAATCTCACATACCCACCCTCAACTCGAGACTGAACAACACGCGCCGCACCTTCTGCTTTCATTGCCTCATCATGTCTTTACCTTCGGACGAGTCAATGCCACCCCAATCAAACACTATCATCTCTCTCTTCTCCTATTAATTCTTTTAATTAATTCAAATTTATTATATACCATCTTTACTTTATTTTAAACATATCAATAACAAATTATTTTTCAAGCTATAAATATATATATATATATATTGATATTTTAAATTGTTTATGTACTAAAATATATTTTAGGTTGACATTTGAAATAAAAAGGTATAAATATAAAAAACGCATGAACAATAATTAATGTTATTATGTTGTTAAGTTAAAAAATAGAATTTATTTATTTCTGATGTTTAAGTATGAAACATGTCAAAATGAAACAAATTTTACCTCTAGTTTAGAAACTAAAATGTTATTTAATTTTATATATTTACTTATTTGCTAGGTGGTGTCCCACGAGTTAGTGATGTAGCTGCTCTCTTTGATGTGAGGGGTCCATTTACAATTATCGAAAGTATATGTAATTTATTTATGATTGTTGTTGTGATGATTACATGATAATATAATGTGTTATTGTGTGAGAGAAAGAGAGAGGTTGTTCTTTTGGAGCTACAAAATCACAAAAGATATAAGGGATTTGTGTATAGATTTTTTCATTTATTAATATATTTTTTTATGTGGGGGATTTGTATAGAGATATGATAGCTGCATCTTCCTTTCTCACTTGTCGTTTTTGTGATGCCCCACAAACAAATAAAAATGATGACACAATGTCTCTCTCCACTTTTTTTTTTCTTTTAAATATGTATATTTAAAAGTCCAAATTTTTTACTAATTTTTTTATTGTTATCTATTAAATATTAAAAATATATTATATTAATATTTTAAATAAATTTTTTTTAAATTTCTTGAATTTAAGTTTGGTTTAGTCTGCTAAATTTGAAATTATTTTTAAATCCTGTGATTAGGAAAAAATATTTCTTCCTTTTGAAATAAACTAAACCTAAGTCGAATGTGATGAAGAATTTTTTGTCTCACCATTTATGTTTTTCGAACGTGTGAATTTCAATTGGAAAATCTGCATCAAGGTATGATTTATTTTTTTCGAATTTCCAAACCAATAAAGACAAAAATGTTACTTTGAAAATAATTGTTTTTTTTTTCTTTTTTCAACTTTAATTTAAAATAAGTTTTAAACATGTTGGTTAAATGTTAATTTATTATTTTCCAATTTAATATCAAAATTGTATAACTGGACATCCTTGTGAGTTTCGCAAGTATATAAAATAATTACAAAATAAATGTTATCTTTAAAAATATTAAGCAGTGAAATTAAATTTTAACTTATGCAAAAATGAACTTGAGGAGGTTTAAAAATATTAAGAAGTGAATTTAAATATTTTTTTTATTTTAATATATTTTATATACGTGAAATAAATAAAAAAATGTACTTGTGTAATTCAATTTTAGTATAGTTTTGTACTTCATGAACATCCTTTATTGATACATACTTATATACTTTAATTTAATCTCATACATTTAATTAGATATTTATCGTTAGTCTAATAGCAGTTTAATACTCAGTGATGACACAAAAATAATAATAATTCCGTTGTTTTTTTCAATCTTCAGCTTTCTCAATCTTATATTATTTCAAAGGTAATTATCATGATTTTGCTGGATGAAAATTAAATCATTATTATTTTTTTTTTTTTACCGTTATACATAAGTAACCATAAATATGAGATATACTGAGATCACATGCTGGCAAATTTTCAACCACTCATTTTATATATGATTTTTCCTTAATACTAAACTCTACTATTCTCTTCTTTATTAATGAAATGTAGATATTATTGTAATGTGTTTATCAAAATTAACTGATAGTTACTACATTTTAAATTTACACATGCCCAACTGGTAAGTTAATTTATTATATTAAAGATACTTTAAAAAGTAGTTTATAGATAAAAAAGTTTAATTAAAAAAATCTATTAAATAAATAAAATTTATGTTTCTAAAAATATTATTAAACAATTATACTTTTAGTTTTTTAAAATAATCAATCTTTTAATGTTTTTATTTACTTTCTCATGAATCATATATGTTAATATCTTAAAAATTAAAGTTGAAGCATTAAACTGAAATTTTTAAAACGAATAAGTTTCTCCAATTTAGTGTTTAGAAATTGAAACTATGTTTCAATAAATTTAAGAAATCAAGACGAGTTCCGTTTAGTTCAAGAGACTAATTCATACTTATATTCAATTAATGTGGGATATTATAATAAAACATATACGGATTAAAAAATTACTCACGTACACAAATTTATTTATTATACTTATAAATAAGGCATGTTTTTACTATCTTTTTTTTTCACATAAATTTTCATACAGTTTCATTAATTAAACTCTTTTATTAAAGTATTTGTGAAACACATTATTAAAATGATATATTTTATTTTAATTTCAATAATTATATTTTTGCTTACCGTGTATTTAGAAATTTAATAAGTAATTTAGAAAAGAAAGTAACTACAAGAAAATTAAATTAAAATATAGTATTTTCTTATTTAAACTAATGTCTTAGTAATCATTATAAACTTGTAAACCAATTGTATAATAAACATTAATAAATTCAAACAATATTGTGAAGTGGTTAAATGTTAATTTATGTTCAGGTATACATAATAGGCACATATGTGTAGTTACTAGTCCATAAATGGAAGAGGATAAAAAAAAATGTTAAATATGTTTTTGGTGCTTCAAGTTTCATTGAATTTTGAAGTTAGTCTTTTTTTTGAAATTTTATATTAATTTAATCCTTCATTTTTAGAAATGTGTGAATTTAGTCTTTATTATCAAATTTCGTTAAGTTTATTTGACATTTTAAACACATTTTATGATAATATTTGAGTTAACATTAAAGCTAAAATGTGTCAAACAGTATAAACAATTAAAATATTATCATAAAATGCGTTTGAATCGTTAGATAAACTTAATAAAACTTTGTTAAAATGACTAAATTCACGCATTTTTAATTATGAATGACTAAATTAGTAAAATTTTTTAAAAAGAGACTAATTCCAAATTCCATTAAAACTTGAAGAACAAAAAATGTGTTTAACCAAAAAACAAAAGTATAGTATCTTCCATGGTCGAGCACCACAAGACAACTAGGATAAATTTTTTCAACATTTTTATCACTGTCTTACAACAATATCAGTCATGTAATAACACACTTTTTAATATTTTTAATTTTTTTTATTGAAGATCTTTACATTATTGTGTAAGTGAAAAAAAAAAAACTTGGCAAATTTAGTTTGTGATGAATTCTGTGGAGATTTGAAGAAGTTATTGATAAAATTAGTAACTTGAAAAAATGTAGGAAAGAGATATTAAATGGGTTGGTGAATCCTATGGTCAAGGGTCTTTAATGCAGGAAAAGCTTCTCCTTCAAACAAAAAGGGAAATATGAAACCCTTTTCATTTTTTGGTTATGGTGGTTTCCATGCATATATCTAAGTTTTCCTTCACTATATTGCATTTAGGGTTTTGTTGTGTAGATATATTGTATTAAATATGATGGGAAAATTGTACTTACCTTATTTCATATAATTTTAATAAAATAATAATATAAATGGGATATATGTCTGTTTAAATGTTAGGGAACATATAAATGCCATTTATTTTATTATGAATATGAAAAAAAAATGTGTATGTTTTAGAATTAGTCGAAGTGTATTTAGTACTAGCTTAAAATAAAAAATTGTATTTTTTTTTCATAAATGTGTCATTGCAGCTAGACATGTTGGAGATAAAGGACGACTTTAGAGGATTTTGGAAACTAATTAATACATCTAATAATTAAGTAGTTGGATAAGATATATTAATTTAATTTATTGTATGATCTACTTTATCCAAACATGAAGCTAAATCCATATATAACAAATTGTTGGGTTTAGTGTCATAAAAAAATAGAACCAAATAAATGACAAACATAACATAACACGTTCTAATTCATTTCGGGAACAGCTTTTGTGTTGGGCTTTGGCCAATACATTTATTAAAAAAATAAAATAGAGGGTGTTGTTTTAGATATTATTTGTTATTACTTTAATTTCCTGTTTTTGGTTTGTATAAGAAACTTGAAACAAAAAAGTTAAAGAACGAAGATAATAATACTATTTTTTAATATTTTAATAAATTAAAAATATGAAATATAATAAAAAGAACTTAATATGATAATTTTATTGAAAAGTGAAAATATAAAATATTTTTTTTAGCGAAACTTGGCCAAAAAAATAAATAAAATACATGATCATATATATGTACTAAAAAAGGACTTTTGAAATATTGAAGTCTTGGTATGTTGAGAGAGAATAAGAAAGATTTGCTATAAAGACAAGAACATAGTGTATTTTGATTTCATTTAGAAAATTAAGTTGAACTGAAATGAAGTTGAATGAAAAGGAACTCATTTTGACAACAGTTAAGTTAATTCTAAATGTATGAAAAATATCAAATATGTTACCACACTGTTGAGCTGAAACTGAAAATTGATTTGAGTATTCTAATTAAAATCTAAAACAACTCTTATAAGTTGAAAATTTTCTCATTTCAAACTATTCAGTTAATTTTATTATTTGATTATCTAAAATGTAAATTTTACCATTTAAATATAAATAAAAGATTAATAATATATATAACAATATATAAAAGATTAATAATATTAAAATATTGTGAAGTATAGATTGCTTTCACTTAAAAAGGAAAAAAAAAAGAGAGTTTATTATATGCGTTATTGATATGAGATGAATAAAAAAAATGGCATGAACATATCTAAAGAAATAAGGAGAGGCAAGACAAAGAGTGAGTGTGAAGAATATTAAATTCTCATGAGAAAGTATATTAATTAAAGAAATAAAGAGAAGAGTGAAGAAGTATATGATAAAGCTAATAGTATGTGAAGAAAAGAAAGAATAAGCATGGCTTGAAAAATGTATAGTATGAATAGCATTATTCTCTTAACTTTGAGCAAAAATAATCCTGACCATATATTCTAAACTTAGCCTATAGTGTGTTTACTAGGAAATTAATGTTCTGACTACAGAAAAAAAAAATTAAAGAACAATATTTTGACTACTAAATTCTGACAACTTCTTTCACAACATGTGATTTTATCTTTTAAATAATTTTTGAATATTAAAAATGAGAAAAAAAAATGTAAAACTATTTAAAAGATAATAGTAAGAAAAAGTTGTCAAAATATAATACTCAAAAAATCATTTTCCAAAAGAATAATAGAGAGGAGAGAAAGAGTGAAGGTTGGGTTTGAGGAATTTAGGTGATGAAGAGAATGAGGGGAGAAAGAAAGGTAGGAATGGAAGAACCTAACTCTAAAATGGTGATGACAAGTTATGGTATATCTGTTTTTCTGTGAGAGTTTGAAAAAGAAAAATGAATATGGAATAAAGGTTTGAATATAGTGAAGTTCATTATCTAATCTATAGTATTCATGCGAGCTCAGGGCCAGTGGGGAGCTGTTCGTAACCGTCATGGTGGGTGGCGACGTAGGTGCTGGATGGAACTGGAATGCATTTAATGACAACAGCTATGACTAAACTCACCGCACCAATCATCACGCTCGCTAACCACAGTTCACGGCTCAGCGGTACCGTTTGAGCAAAAGCACCCAGACATTCAACTATCATCACTTGAGCGCAGATCGTTATGCCCATCACTATCAGGAACACCCAGCTGCTTAACATGCCTTCGAACACATTGATCTTCTCCATGTCACGGCTGTTTATCTCGTTGAACACCTATTGATCACACAAATGTTCATGTTCTTGATTTCGGAGTCTAAGTCATCGAGTAAAAATGAAAAAAATTAATGATACAGTACCTGACAAAATACAAAGCTGTTGAAAATGACGGTATTGAGAAGCAAGGTAGTATCGTCATGTTCATCGAGCATGAGAATCTTTTTGCCACGAAATTTGAGAAGCAAAAGGACGATAATTTGATAGATGCTCTGACCAATTATATTCCTCCACATGACCCTGGTGATGAATTTAGAGTTTTTTCCGATAGGTGGCCTCTTCATCAGGCCATCATGAGGAGGTTCTGTAGCCAGTGCCAACGCGCCGAGAGTGTCCATGATCATGTTTACCCAAAGCATTTGGACAGCACTGAGAGGAGCAGAGCCTGAAATGAATTTCTGTTGTGATTAGTCATCTAAATTGAACCAATTACTCGTACCACATTCCATCCATGGTTAAACAGTGTTTGGGTAAAAAGAAGAAAAAAAAAAGACCGTCTTGAAAAGATAGTTGTTACCTGACACACAGGCTGAAACGAAATTCAGCATGAGAGCTACAACATTAACTGTTAACTGGAACTGAACAAACTTTTGTATATTAATATAAACAGCACGACCCCATCTGGTAACCTTCACTATGGTTGAGAAGTTATCATCCATTACAATCACATCAGCGTTCTCTTTGGCAACCTGGAAAAGATCGAGGTTAACAATGCTTAGCACACAGTGCTATGTAAAATAAATGACCAAAATCAGATACTAATTAATGGGACATAATCTCAGATGGAACAAGATTGTGGCTGCACTAACAAACCTCTGTCCCTGCAATGCCCATAGCAAGTCCAATATCAGCCTCATGCAACGCTGGGGCATCATTGGTCCCATCCCCAGTTACTGCCACAACCTCATTAAAATCCTCCCTCAAATGGGTCACTAATTTGTGCTTGTCAAGGGGCAAGGATCGGGCCATTACCTACACACTCCGAGAAACCAATTTGTAAATGTATTATCCTTGCTAAAACATTGAAACTAGTATCCATTGAAGAGTAATCTAGACCTGTATTTTGGGTATTATCTTTTCCAATTCTTGCTGGGATTTGTTCCGGAAATCTGGTCCCTCTATCGCAATTCCATCTGTAAATATACCGCATTCTCTAGCTATTGCTTTGGCAGTGTTTATGTTGTCACCAGTCACCATTCTAACCATAATGCCAGCTTCTAAACAAGTCTTGACAGCTTCTTTTACTCCAGGCCTCACTGGATCCTTGATCCCAACAATAGCTATCAACGTGTATTTGTCCTCGGGAATACGATCACGTTCAGAAGATCCTTCAGTGTCCTTGTAGGCAATGCAGAGTGTTCTCAGAGCCTCAGAAGCAAAACCGTTGATAACTTCTGTGATGCTACTCTTTTGTTGTTCGTTCGAATTGACCACTTTTCCGTCTGCGTTGACAACTTTGTCGCACATTTCCACGACCAATTCTGATGCTCCTTTGCAGAATGCTCGATACTTGTTGGGTCCACCGGGAAGAGCCACTAGCACTGACATCTTTTTTCTGATTGAATTGAAAGGTTCAACCTTCACTATTTTATACTTGTCGTTATAAAACTTGGAATCACCCCCCAAAAGCAAGCCAAATTCCAACAAAGCGGATTCTGTGGGAGTACCCATGATCTTGTTCTTTCCATCTAGCCCTTTGACTATCTCCGAGCCAGTATTCTGGAATATGGATTGCAAAAGAAGATCAAATGTTTGTTCAGAAATGAAGGACTTCAACACATTTTCACTGTTGCCGCTTTTAATGGCCTTAGTTTGTCCACAAATCCATATTTTGTCTACAACCATGTGATTTGTAGTCAAAGTCCCTGTTTTATCAGTGCAAATACAGCTTGCTGAACCCATAGTCTCGCATGCGGAGAGATGCCTGACCAGTGCCTTGTCATTCATCAATTTCTTCATTGCAAATGCAAGGCTCAGTGTGACTGCCAGAGGAAGCCCCTCGGGAACTGCCACAACAATGATAATGACAGCGGTGGCAAAGAAATTGAGAAGCTCGGATGCATCATTGAGGGACCATTTTGTGATCTCATGGTGAACTATTTTCCCCCACAAAAACCTGCTCGTCAGAACTATGAATGTGAGAAGGGCAAAACCCAAGCCTATCTTACCAATAATGGTTGCAACTCCGTTTAGTTTGACCTGAAGTGGTGTCTCATCATCTCCTCCTTCGTTCAGAGTATCCATCAATCTTCCCCATTCCGTCCTCACACCAACGGACGTGACCAACATCTTTGCAGACCCATCTTGCACTGTGGTCCCGGCAAGAAGAAAGGGCTTCCGATGATCAACATTCACAGCGTCGCTCTCACCTGATAGACTTGATTCGTCTATTAATAAGCCGAAACCAGATATCAATAACCCATCTGCAGGAACTACGTCTCCTATTGAAAGATGGACTATGTCTCCTACCACTAGATCATGAATTGAAACTTTTTGCCTTCTGCCGTCTCTTGTAACTTGAATGCTCACATTTTTCTTTTCTTTATCCAAGTCCTTAAATTGCAAAGACTGTTTATAGTCGCTGATTGAAGTGACAAACACCACTAAAAGTATAGACAGTATGATTCCCACTCCATCGTACATACCCTTTGGCCAACCTTCGGTTACAATTCCAACACCAACTGAAACGAAAGAACATGCCATAAGGATGATTAGAGTTAAGTCCTGCATTGCATCCCAAACGAACATCCAAAAGCTTCTGGGGGGCTTCTCGGCATGGCGGTTACAACCATAGATATTTTGTCTGTGCTCAGCATCTACCGAAATAACGCCCTCTTGCAAGGACACACGAACAACCCTTGCTACTCCTCCCACTCCTTCATAGCGTTCTAAACATTTCTTGTCATGGGATCGAACGATGGAGGCTAATTCGTCGGGCTCAATTTCGAAACCTGCTTCCCGAGTCTCTTTTGAGAGCATATAACTACCATCGGTGTCGCCGCCGACACCACCACCTTTACCTCCGCCGTCAACACCATCAACAACACGACGGTTACCAGCTGGATGAGAGGGAAAAGAAAAAAAAATGTAATAAACCATGAGTGAAAAACAAAAGGGTGAACGAAAGCGATTATAAGCGTGTATACCGTTAATAAAATGCAACGCTGCTTTTTGAACATAGAGAGCCACCCGTATTTTTTCCTGGTCAAGATAGTAAGAGCATGTGCAAAGTTTGTTAGAGATTAAACAACAGTTCCTTCGCTAAGCAAAAAGCACGCTACACTGCACACAAAATTTACTCACCATTCATGCGTACTAAAAAAATGAGCATTCTGACACTAAATTAACTTCGAATTTATAACCCCTCTTCTCTTAAACTTTATTCTAGAAAAGAAAAAACAAAAGAACCATAGTTTTGTGAACGAAATATCAGTGCATACAATTCTTCGAAATAGAAATGGGAATATAGAGGAAACTCAAACGATAATTGTTTCTATTGCGAAACTCAAATGAATTAGTTTCATGAAATTGAGATAACATGCAAATGTAGTTAAGCCACGCAAGGCTGTTTGTCCCGTTATGTGCTATATACAATATAAAAACGCAAAGATATTCGCTGTGCTACCCTACTTTGATTCCTTTCTTCTTTAAACTTGGTGCTTATCCTTTAGTTTTTCTTCTGTGCCCTTGATTTTATAACGTTTTATAATATTTATATTACTATAGAGCATGAGAGCTTAGAAACCATATGCTTAGGAGTTATACGCAATCCCTGGTTTAGTAGATCAATACAGTTGCGTTATAGCATTCTGAATAATTTGATGGCCGTCATCTCAATTTTGTATTTGTTAGCAAACAGATATAATATTAAACCAACACATAATAGCCACCCACACATTATGTTGGTGTTTCTGAACCAGAAAAATGATATATATGATGTTTTGAATAATTTTACTTTCCTTTAATCCTTCAATACTTCGTTTGGAAATTTGTTCACGTACGTAACTAAGAACTAGCTTTCATTGCTTGCTACGCTGCCGATGTGGCTGCATTTTCACCGAGAAATTTAACGAAATATGGACATTTGCAAAAGGAGCAAAACCAATCGGATTTTGATCTAGTGTGAGTTTTTCTGAAGATTAATACCGATGCATACATGTCTCAACACTGGAATCGGTTGTTTGATCCGAAAGCGAAAAGAGATCAATTCGCAGAGATCAGGTATTGAAATGGAAAACGAAAGAGACGAATGTGTACCTGGAGCTTCCTACGCTTGTGTTCCGCTTCGGCGCGTTGGGCGAGATTGGCCACCATGCGGAAGCGGCGGCGGGGATTTTTGACGACGGAGACGGCGGATCTCCATCGGCGGAGGGCGGACTCGGAAGGGTTCTTCGGCTGGACGCTGAAGTTTTCTCTCAGGTACTTCTCCATTGTTAGTCACTGATCACTGAACTTTCTCCATTCACAATCACTCTCTTCTTTTACTATTTTGGTTTGATTAAGAAACACGAAACGAGGAAGAGAAAGAAAGAAAGTTTCAAACGATGCCGAATATGGCGGGAACAAGAAAGAGAAAGCTGCCACAGACAAAAAAAACAAAATAGAAGAGGAGCACAAACACCAATCACTGTAACCCCCCTTCATTTTCTTCATAATTAATTATAAAACATCTCACTTTCCTCTTTTACATTACCATAATAACTTCTTCTTTTTTGCCAACGGTATCTCAAAAAAGTAAATTATTTCCCTTTTTTTTTAAATATTTTTTGTACTTTTGCTTTACAAAAACTAACATACTAAATTTATGCGACTCAATAATAATTTAGTTTTATTGACCTTACACGATCTCACTACAGAATTAACATATCATGACCAAAACTCAATAAATATAAAAGTAGCATTATAAATGTAAAATACTATGTACGATAACTGTTAATATGTATATATAATATCAATTATTATAGTGAATTTAAGACATTGTATAACTACATAACACTGTTAATATATATATATATATATATATATATATATATAATAAAGTTATTTTTAAGTGATTTTATTGTTATAATAAAAAAATATTAATAAAATGTTAAATTAAAAAAACAACATTTTTTCAAAAAATTGTTAAACTTCTTTAATTTAGTATTAATCAAATGTTAGAAAAAAATTATTAAGATTTTACAATCCTGACGTGAATAGTTTAGTTCCAAATAGAATTTTATTTTTAATTTTATAAATAAAAATTAAACATAAATAATATTTTTAATCAATTTTGAATGATTTTTAATCTATTCAATCTTCAAGATAAAACTAAATATTATTAAAGTTTATTCATTTTAAAGAGAGAAGAATATTAAAATGCTGTGGTAGACTTTAGATGATTTTCTTTGTGAAATTAAAATTGATTTTAAAAACAACAAAGAGCATAAGCCAAACATGATAAACTTGTTGATAGCTTGTGGAACAATTTTTTTTTATACATCACTTATTCTATATTTTTAATCTAACTTTTTTTCATACCATCTATCTTAATTAGATATTTTATTTTACTTTATTTCTGATTTTACAGTTATTCAATTTTGTACTTGTGTAAAATACCAAATCTCACATATTGACAATTTTTTTTATTTATAGAAATGAAAAAAAATAAAACAACTTAGTGGAAGTACTTCTTATCTTATCTATTTCTTTCTTTGTCATTAATATATTATGGTAAATTATAGTTTCTTCAATTTTGATATAATACACTTATTATTATAATAGTAATAATTATTATATTATTATTTTAAACCTGGTCTTTTGCTTTGAATGGAGTGATTGGATTTCATAGTTATTTGACAGGTCCACGTGCAATTCAGTGATACAGTCTATTTTTTGGACTTGGGTTGATCCTCTGCAAAACTAGTTTTATATTAATTTAATTTATAAAATTGATTTCAATTATAATTTAATTTAGATTAAACTCAAACATTTAAGTACATTTTTTAAGCAGTACAAAATATTTTAAATGAATTATATAGTCCTAGCATCAGGAAAAACATGGTAGTTAGGCTAAATCTTAGTTTTATGTACTTTTTTATTTTAATTAAATTATCAATATAGCACATACTAATTTAAGGTAGCAAGAAAATAAATTAAAAACAATCTATATTAAATAAAATCACTGATAAAAAAATAAAGAAAATTAAAGTTTCAACTAAATAATAAATAAATAAATAAAAATCAACAATCAATTTAATCATAACTATTTATTTTTAAATAATATTTTACAGGTCAGTTACACCTGTACAAAATTTCATAAGAATACGTCTGCCCCATCAAACGACGTCGTGCAACACTCATTACTGTTACACCGATCTTAGTGTCACACTGTTTAAAAAAAAACATCATTTCCTAGAAACTTATTAAAAAATAATAAAACTAAAACAAAAAATGGGTAAAATAGGAAATTCCCCCCAAAAAAACCAAAGGCGGGAGAAAGAGCCGTTGCTGCCCAAACCAATGAAATTTTGGCGCCAAAACCTCATCTTCGCTCTGCCCGTAAAAACACGGTCACCCCCTTTCTCTCTCCCATTCTCCTCTTTCTTTTTCTCGGAAAATTCATATTTTCCCACGAAAAACTCATACTCCCTTTTCTTACTATCCCTCTTCTTTTTTTCTTCATTCCTTTTGATCCTTCAAGACATAAACTGAAAAACCCTTTTCTCTTATTCCCTCTTCTTCTTCTTGTTCACCCAAAAGCTTGAACCTTTCACCCAAAGTTCTTCTCTTCCCTTTTTTTTCAACATGGGGTTCTCTCATTCCGACCTGGAATCGGAATCCAAGAAGTGGGTAATCGCCGGAATCACGGTTCGGTCTCTCAAACCCATCAACACGAAGCGCGTTAATGGCGGTGACAACAAAGACGATAATGGTGAAGAACTTTCCACAACACCCACAGCAAAAGAATCAAGAATACCCGACAATTTGCCGTGCCCGCCGGCGCCGCGGAAGTGCAGGCCTCCGACCAGGTGTGGCGGCGGCGGCAGCGGCGGTGTCAGAGAGTTCTTCACGCCACCTGATTTGGAGAGTGTGTTCAAGTTGCATAAAGCCAAATGATTCTACTTCATTCAACTAACAGCAATCAAGGTCTTAGAAGAGAGAGAGATTTGGGTAGTGTACTTTTATTTGGAGCTCAAAATTCAATTTCTATATATATATGTATATGATAAAGTAAGTGATTTCAGCTGTTCATGATGAGAAAAAATCAATGGCTAGTTCTGCAGACACATACTTCAAAGTTTTATGTGTGTGTTTGTTTCATTACTTCACATACATGTGTGTTTGTGAGTTCATGAATGGTTGGAGTTGCTTGCTTTATCCTAATGGAGGTGAATTTTTTTTGTTCTGAATGCTTGTAATTGCTCTTTCTTCTTTTCCTAGGTTGGGAAACAAGAACTTGTGTATAAAGTTTGAAGGAAAAAGGGAATGATATTTAGAAGTTAGAAAGGAGGATTGAGTAGGTTTTGCTTTGATTTTTTTTGTTTTGTTTAGAGGCTATATTATGTAGTTTATTTACTCTCTTTTTTCATTAATGAGAAGAAGCTTTAAATATATCTTGAGATTTTGCTGCTATTTGGGTGAAATGAAATCATTGTGATTCTGATAACTTGTAGAGATGAATGAACTGAGTTGTTTTGTTTTGTGTTTTTTGTGCTTTCAACTGTGTGTGACCCTTTTGTGCTGTGAGTGAAGATTCTGATTTGGTGTAAGTTTTAGCCTTTTGAAGAGGGTGTGGTTGTAGTTTGGTGCAGCTATTGTTTCCCTTTTTGGGTTAGTTTGGTTGGTTTTTTCTCTGCTTTTATTGCTTCATCTCATGTGCAATTGGATATACCTAATTGTTTGGTGTGTTAGACCAAAAGGACTTAATTCTTAGTACCTAATATTTCCATGCTAATTTTTTGTTTACATTAATGTGAAAAAAACTGTCACACACATGGGTGCAGAAGTTGGAGTTATTGAGAGAGGTAAAAGTTTTAACAAAATTTTGGTGCAAATTTTTCATCCCCTGAATATGTACTAATATGATGACATGTTGGGTCTTGTTACTCCAAAATCTGAAATCTTCTGCAGAAGAAGAAACTTTTTCTGACTCAATTCTTTCTCTGTGTCATAAATTATGTTTCTCTCTTTTGTTCTGCTCCCACCATGCCTCAAATATTCTCAAGAAATCCCATAAGAAACGGATGAGATTTGTTTTTCTTGTATTTGGAACTGCATCAAAGATTTGAGTTTTGATTTCATATTCAAATATGCAAATTATGCAGAAACAAGAAACTCTTGCTTCAAGGGTGATGAGTGATGATGTATGTTAGAATAATATCCAAAAGCATGCAATTAGTTTTTGAGGAATGAACACATGTTTATTTCTTTTTTCTAAAAGAAGAATCTTTCTGAAATGTTAAAATATGAATAAACTAATTCAAATATAGTTATGTTTAATACATTTTTAGCCACTATTAATATTAATCTTAATTACGAATTTCATTGACAAAAAACTTTAATGTTTTTTTTTTTAATTTTATTATTTATTTAATTTGGTCTCAGTGTAAATAAAAAAAATTAACTAGAGTTTTAATCTTTGAAAGTGCAATCATGCAATTCTCTTAAAGTTGAATCAAGTTTTTCAATTTTAAAATATATAACGGTTGAATTAATTTTATAAACGATCATTATATGTTAATTATAAATTGTATAAGCATTGATCATCAATTTGTATTATGGGTATAAATTGTAATTGTTAAAATATATTTTTACTTATTGTAGAACAAAATATTTTTACAGGAATTCTCAAACATGAAGAAACAAAGATAAAATCATGAAAACTTAACAATATTATTATAAGTGGACCCTTAAAGTAAATAAACCATGACACACTTCCATTCATTTATTCATTTCACATGCTTTTTTTATAAGGGAAAAGTAAAGAAATAATGTATCAAATGAGGATTGAGGTGTGTAAAAGAAAATTTTTCCTATATTTATATATACTACTAGTCATAAAAAATAAAACATTAAAAAAGATAATATATTTAATATTAAATCATCACGACAAGTTTATTAATTTTTATAGATAATTAATCTAAAACTACACAAAGAATAATTACCTATTATTATTATTATTTTTGTAAAAAGAGTCGTACTCCTTTTTACTTCTTGTGTTTCCTAGGTTTCAACTCAATAGTTTTTTCTCCACTAAGTCCCATACACAAAAGTCGTAAACACAAGCGTGTTACATTGTACATGGGTGGGTCAAATTCTCAAATTCTCCAACTAGCCTAAAGCTACCTTACCCATGCAAAAGAAAAAATCTTTTCAAAATAGTTAAGATCATGGGGTACAAAAAGATTGTGAATTTTCATAAAATTTAGTTAATACTAAAAATGTACATGCAAAATATGTTCTTGTATAAATTAGTGATATAATTGATACGTTAGAAGTGAGTTTTAAGTCTAACTCAACCCCCTCATTTATATGCATCTCGTGTGTGGGACTAAAAATTAGTGGGTGGTCCGTTAGCGGCTCGATAACGGGTGAAACAAAATATCCAAGAAAGTTAGTTCGTTAAGATAGGTTCTAACTTGGTTCTAATACCATGTTAGAAGTGGATTTTAAACCTAACTCAATCTCACAAAATCGGTTTGTAAGGTGAGGTTTGCACTTCACCTATATATTATGAAATTGTCTTATCTCTAGTCGATGTGAGACTTCCTACCTATACATAGTTGAACTCTTTAAAATAATTTATACAACGATGATTATATTCACACTCTTTAAAATAATTTATACAACGATAATTATATTCACACAGAATAAAAGGGTAAAATTTATTTTAGTGATTAATTTTCAGAAATTAGTTTTACTATTTTGATTATGGAAATACTTTCCCATTGCACAAATTGATAGATGATGACAAATTAAAATGAATCTTGTTCCTCTCCCATGTACCTTTTTACACCCTCTGCAACTCTTGCTTTAATCTTCTTCTATGTCCCACCCAATTTTATTTATTTATTTTTCGATGCCCCACCTACTTTAGCTTGCTCTTGCACACCACAACTAGGTGATAACACTCTCAGATTATTAAAAGTGGAAACAATAATTAACACAAGTACATAAGATGATTAGAATCCTATGCAATTGTCACTGTTCCAAAATGAAAAATGGTTTAATCAAACATAGCAAAAAAAAATCTCATTGACCCTCTTGCATCTTTAGTGCTTGGATGATTTTGGATATATTAATTAGATTTGTGATTTGTGTGGATGAGATTTTTTGGTTCCTATATCATGGATAAGAATCTTTGATTAGTTTAAGGAGTCAACATGAAACAGTTGGCATGACCAAAGGATTTGTTTAAAAATTGTTGTTGTTGTTGTTTTTGATGATGACCTAATATGAGGTTCTCTTTGGTGTTAATAATGAAAAAAAGGTTTCTAGGGATTAGGGTTTTTTCAAGAAAGCACATAGCAAAGTTGTAGTAAATGTGGTGATTTTAGATCGCTCTTACTTTGTCGCATTTTGGTCATTTTTTAGAATTGAAGTTGCAATGGGTTTCTACGTCCAAAAGAAAAATTATATCATGACTCTCATTTTTTTATTTATATCTTTTACACTTTAAGGTAACTTAATGTGGGTCATTGATTCATTCAAAAAAAAAAGATAGTGGTACATTAATCAATGACCCACACTAAGTCACATCAAAAAGTAAAAGATAAAAAGTCAAAAAATGAAAGTCATAGTATCATTATCTTAGCTTGAATGGGTACCACATGATGATGTTTTTGTGTAAGAAAAAAACAAATAAAGTAAAAAAAGAGTAAAATTTATCATTCATATCACTTTTCACTTTGCCCCTTGCTTCCTTATAGGAAGCACCTCTTTTATCAAGTGAGATTTTTGTTTTTGTTACATTTATTTATGAGATCACATTCTTGATAACATGCCAAATTAGTTAGCTATGATTAAAATATTGAACCTTGTAGTTTTTATACATCAATGTGATTCTATTTGTCCACATCATTCATTAACCCTAATTTAAGTTCATTGAGTCTACAAAATAGCTTGTGATAGGAGCCATGATGTCACTTCTATACAACATTCTTGGATTCTTTCTATTTAAGAAAGAACTATAGTTCTCACCTTTGTTTCTTCAATTGGCTTGATCTTGTATTTAAGATGTTGTTTGAGAAAAAAAAAAATGTAATAACTTGAATTCAAATGTAGGGTAAAATGTGTTATGGCTTTTTACATCTAGTGAAAAATAGTTTTAGTTTAACTAGAATGTATAATTTGAGTTTGATTCAAACAACTTGGTTAAAATTTTAAAAATCAATGTATAAAACTAATGTAGATATTAAAAAGGACATCAAAACTATTATTTTTAAAATTTATCGTTTTTACTAAAATTTTAACAAACATGAACTAATTAATATTCATCTTTAAATGATAACAAATTAAGTGCTTTTTTTACTATATTAAGTTTCTGAACAGAAATTATGTATCAACAAATTTAATTGGCACTTGATACTAATAATGTTGTATGAAAAAACAAGAAATGATGACATCACTTTATTTCAAACACATTTTCTTTTATTAGTTTAAATTTAAAAAGACCCTGCAAAATCAGAAAAAAAATCATTAAATATGAAATTAAATGCAATAAAATCATTGGTTTTAATCAATTTGAACCAATAAGAATAAAAAATAAAAAGTGTGCATGAATTGATGAACTAGTGACCGATTTTCATGAGAGAAATTAAAAAGTAACACTTTTGTTGCTTTCAAATTGGAACTGACCAAACAGTGCTTTTCGTTAAAGATAGAACTCCTGAATTATTATAATGTTTATCATCATGGACTCAATTTTGTTATATATTCTTTTGTGGGGACCAAAAATATATTTCCAAAGACAAAAAATTAAAACCACACATGCTCTATTCTTCGTAAATCTTACTCTTGGTGATGTTATAAGATTGGTTCTAATCTTCTATTATTTATTATTGATATGTACTATAAGAAATTTTTTTATTAGTGAGATCAATCTATATACCAATTTATAAACTAAAAATGATTGATAGTTAAAATAGTTTCTAAATTAGTTATTATAGTAAATTGGTTTTTAAATTGGTTACTAATAGGGATGGCAACGGGGCGGGGCGGGTACGGGTATCATGATCCCATCCCCATCCCCATAATAAAAATTCATCCCCATCCCCATCCCCAAACCCAACGGGTATACAACTTTTGACCAATCCCCATCCCCACCGCGTAACGGGTATTTTCTTATACCCATACCCATACCCATTTTTTTATTGTTCCATATATCAATTAAATATTTTTTATAAAAAAAATTTAAAAATCACACCAACGGAATCATGATACTATCAAAATATTC
>Ga0214543_1003655_pt1 | contig 29687 bp, 10 predicted proteins | sample CNSS2metaG_FD_160094 | JGI IMG/M metagenome (GOLD analysis project Ga0214543, IMG submission 160094) | Root nodule microbial communities from cowpea collected in UCLA plant growth center, Los Angeles, California, USA - CNSS2 | ecosystem: Host-associated > Plants > Roots > Nodule | place: USA... | reverse complement strand
GGAAAACGTAAAAAAAAAAAAAAGAAAAAGAAAATCAACGACACCGGTGTTGCCCTTTGTAAAAACAAGACACCGGTTACGTAACCGGTGCCATGACTCCACTAAACACAACACCACACTAAACACAACACCGGTGCCAACCCCAACACCACAACACCTCACCACCACCGCGACAGACCGCCTCGTTCACCACCCTCACATGTGCCATCCACTGCAAAGGACGAATTTTGCACTGCCGTGTGCATGTGAGCCAAGTGAAAAAGCGAGGGTAAAATTGGAATAAACCCTCCTTACTCTCTAATCTGCTCATCAGAGGGTGGATGAAAAAATCTACACATTCCTCAAATCCGCTCTCCGTAATCGGTTTGAATCCATACAATGGAACTTAGTGCCATTCATGAATCCACGCTCCCTAATCGGTTTCCACAGTAACATCATCACAAACGAACAGGGCCTAAACGAGTTCAACAATCATTTGTTAGTTTTTTTAATATTTTTTAAGTTTTTTATTATAATTATTTATTACTTATAATTATATAAGTTGATAATGTGTAAAAAAATATAAATGCAAAATTTTCATGGTAAAAAAATGAAAAATGAATGAAAACCATGAGATTTTTGTTTCATTCCCAATCTTACTTTATTCTCTCCACTCTCAAAAGTTATTGAATAGTAGTAATAGACGTTGACTTGGACCTCTGACCGGTGTGAATGCTAGCCACCATTGACTCAATGAGTCCATTCCATTATTATAATTCGGAGACACTATAACGTTGGACCTCACTCACTCAACTTTGCGTAATTCAATTTTAGTGAGATTTTTCCAATTTATAAATCTCATGAAAATAAAAAAAAATCTTTGTTACTATTCATTATTTATGTCATACACCTTCTATCTGAGATGTTTAAGTGGACAAATATTTATTTTTGTGAAGATTTTTCATACATTAGTGGCCAACAATAACTTGTCTCCATTTAAAAATTAAAAGAAAAAGGTGTAATCTTACTTTAAACATTATTTTATGAAAGTGTTGATTTGACTTTGGGTATTGGATTAGTGGGTAATAATAAACTCAACAACTTGATTAAAAAAAAATAAAAATTTATTTGGACCAGAGTTGAATCAATTATGCACTTCCACATTTTAAAAATGGCATTATCACTTTGGTAAATGCAAGTTGTGAATCAGTGAGATAGCAGTAAAAAAAATTAGCATCTCAATGCTTAAATGATGGATTTTTTTTTTTTTTTCACCACTCTTAAGATGGAAAGGTGCTAGCTAGGGTTGCTTTGATAGTTAGATGTACTCATTAGGATTATGACTAGTATTAATAGAGTTTTACATGTCCACGATTCTATCATTTCATGATTTTTTAATAAAAATTTCATAAACAAAAGTCAAAGATTCTTGTATAAATTAAAATTAATTTATAAAAATATCTCCAATATAACTTCTTAACATTATTATTTTTAATGTACATATATTAACTATAAGTTATAAAAATATATTTTTATAACAGTGTGTATGTAAAATTTATCCAAATAAACTTGAAGTGAAATATTACTTTAGAACTTAAGTATACATAAAATTATCTAATCTCATACTTATTAGAATGATAATTAAGTTTATCCAATTTTTATTCCATAAAATAAAATAATATATTGCTTAAATGGTAAATTTCCAATCATACTTAGTGAAGATGTCCTTAAAGTTAAAAAATATAAGAATGTTTTCTTTAAAATTACAACTAAATAGGAATGAATTAGTTAAAAAAAATCATATACAGAATGTTACAACACCATTGCTTCTGTTATGGTCAAATGCCATAAAGCAATAAAGTGATTGGTAAAATAAAGTTTTTAAACTTTACTCACTGCCTATATAATTAGTCGTAAAACCATTATTTTTTAAATGGACTGGAATCATTAGTTTGACTTACTGTCCTGCTGCGAGTTAAAATGGGCATGGTGATCAATTAGTTAACCCTAAAAAATCCAAGTTTAAAAAACCAATCAAAACTATTAAAAAAATAATATATTCGTACAAAAAGTAAGTGTTTAAAAAATATTTTGTTTTTCATTAATATTCAAACATCTGATGATAAGATATTGACCACCTTGAAGAGGCTTAGTTCCGCTGCTGCAGTTGGAAATAAATAATTTAACTTGAATTATAAAACTCAAGTTTAAAATATAAATATATACGTATTTCAAATTAATTACAATTCTTCTAACTTGAGTATGGTCACTAATATATAATTAAACACGAGTTTCAAATAACATTTTACTTTGAATGAATTGATAAACCTAAGATCATTTCTACATTAACGAAAGTTAATTTATAATTAGATTTTTTTTTTCTTTAAAACTCTTATTTTCTTTTACTTTTGTGCTACTGTTTGAGCTAAATTTTGGTTTCATTAGTTGAGAAAAACCAGTTTAACTTTTAATCAAAGTTTAAATATTAATTATATTGTTATAAGTATTTGTGCTCTCCAACTCTCCTTTAGATATTTTTAGAGTGCAAGTCATTTTCAGATAAAAAGAAAAAGTATTTTTGGACGAAATATATAGTTAAATGATTTGATTAAAGAATTTAGTTAAAATTAAATTGGCATCATCATATACATGAATGTATACAAATTAAGAATTTTGAGAACACCCTTAAGTGGGACTTTATGGTAATTGAAAGATAAATATGAATTTACTAAACTTAAAAAAATGTTGGATTAGAATTCTCTATAAAGTGGAGGTTTAAAGTTTAAGAAAATAATTAAATTATGATATGTTTTGAAGTGTACATTCAATAAAAATGAATGCTTTGAGCTTCCAATAAAAATATTTTATTGAAATAATTGGAGCAAAATGTTTGAGCAATTTAGGGTTCATGGAGACTAGAAAGTTGCACTTTTTAAACATATCATAGACTATAGAACATGTATACTTCTCAAAGATGCATGTGTCATCCAAGAGAAAAACAAAAATTGAGAACTTGCCACAAATTCACAATCAAAACTAAATGTTCTAAGTTGGTTTAGCACGCGATTTTTTAAACAAATAAGTAGGTCATTTAAAAATATATATATACTTTTATTAATAGTCAAAATGTGACTACTTTTAAAATTATAAAGAAACGGTTGTTATTTCATTGAAAAATTAATGAAAGTGATTTATCATAAAATCATATAACTAAGTGTATGTTCTCGTCATAATCACAAATTAAGAACCGTTTGTTTTACCCACAATTTGAAAGGTAACAAATTCGGTTTAAATATAATTTTCTTAGTTTTAGTGTGTGTTTAATCATGGGTTAACAAGTTGCTCGAAGACTGCTATATTCTATTAACAAAAAAAAAGTTTAGTATTTTCTTTAATTTACTTAATATTTGACTAATGTGTTAAAGATATTCTAGTTATTTATATATTTTTTATTAACTATTTATTTTAAAGTAAAAATATATATTTATCTTATGATTTCATTTAATAAATTATTAACGAATAAAAATACCATAAAGAAGTAAAATTAATTTCAAGCTGTAGATTTTTTTAAGAAAAGTGACTTTGTACTAGTATATTGAAATTGGTCCAAATAATCAAATAAAAAAAAACTGGTGGTTTTTTGAAATAGTAAAATTGAGTGAAATAAATGTGGAAGGAATAAAAGAAATGTTTTGTAACAGGAGGTAAGTGGAGTGTGGAAGGTGGGGCAGAGAAAGTAAGTGGAGGCAGCATCTCTTTCTCTCTCTTTACTGTGACAAAAGAAAAGCAACCATAAACATGATCATGAAGACCACCACGATGCAGACATTTCATACTCAAAAAAATCTCCTATCCCTCTTAAACCATTTATATCAGCCAAAAATATTAGTTTAAACGTGTTAGTTAATTAAATCATTCAAGGTTACAAATAAATTTTAAGCCTGATTTCATCTCTCCTCACATCGAGTTATATACATCTCGTGCATAAATCTAGAAATAGATGGTCCGTTAGTGGTCCGATAACAGGTGAAACAGAATATCCAAAAAGTCTCATTAGAATAAATTTTTTAAATAATGACTCTTATATCATGTTAAAAATGAACTTTAGGTTTAACTCAACCCATAAAACCAATTTGTAAGGTGAATTTTCCACCCTATTTGTATAATATAAAATCATCTTAACTCTCATTCAAATAAAACTTCCAACCGTTAATATTTTTAATATAAACTATTCAAATAGAGAGATTTGTAAACTATGTTTCAAATTAGATGTTTAATGTCATAAATAACTATGATTTGTATATAAAAAAAAAGAAAAAAAAAACTAGTGTCCTCGATAAATCTTAGTTTTAGTTGATTAATCAAACCGATAAGAATCATTAGATGATGGTTAATTGTTTGCATGAAGGGATATTATTCTTAAATTAATTGAAGATATCTTGATTTAATATATCCACTAATGTTATTATCAGTTTAGTCAGTCATTTCATATTAGGCATACTTAAATAATAAGTTTTTGTACGAATATACCCAAACATTAAGAGGAAAAAGTGATGGAAATGCATCCCAAAGATCAACGGAATCACCTCACGTAAAATTTTGTTTAATTTATATTGGTAATTTCATACTATTAATCATTTTTATTTACTTGTAGTTTTATCTCGATAAGAATCATTAGTATACAATGTAAATAATATTAACTAAATAAGTATAACACTCTAATCTCGCGTCTACATCTAGTTTGTACGTGTATAGAACTATTGTAGAAAATAACATTTCATGGGAATGATTACTTACTAGGTAGTTGAAAAAAACATGTAAACATGAGAGATAGCCCGAGAAAACTAAGAACATGAATAGAAAAACAAGTAATAAAAAGCATTAAAATAATTGAGAAAAAAAAAACGAATGAGTGTAAAGAAGGGAGAAAATCCATGTAAATGTGAAGAGTGAAAAAGTAATATAAATACATGGGAAAAAGAAGCGTAACAATCATTGGGTTGAACAAAAAACTGTTCAAATAGGCATGACACACAATGAAAAGGAGTAGAAAAACATTCATCAATCGAAAAAAATAATTCAAGAATTTATTATAGATAATATTTTTTCAGTTTTTTTTAATTCATGGAATGTGGACATTATTATGCAATTTATTCTTATTCAAATGCATTATGTTGTTACAATATAATATATATGATTGGACCACTATAATACAGCATATCAAATAATATACTTTTAAATGAATATTATTTGATGTAAGAATTTTGAAAGGTAAAAAATCCTCGTTGATATAAATATAAGTTATTAAATTCGGATGTCACATATTTATTGAAGTTAAATATTCTTTTTTTTCACATGCAATACCACCTAACCGAAGTGCTGAACCTAACTGAACGGTTATTCATAGGTCATCATGTCGCACACAAATTGACTAATTAACTATTTTTCTAACCTAGTTACAGGTTTTAATTGTAGTGTTTTTTTAGAAAAAAAAAAGTTATAGTTATTCGTGAAGAAGAAAATAGTGATGCTTTTAATCAACAACTAATTCAATCTGTAGTTTAATTAGTACGGTTAGAAAACAAATGAATTAAATCAACTTGAAGTTAGTTAAACTTTGTCGCATTAATTATATATGCATATATAATTTACAAAGTAAATTATTAATTTAAAGAATAAGTTAGAAGGGCGAAAATAATGTTACTTAATCCTTGTTTTGTTATTGGTAAGCAGCGTTACGCTAATATTTATAGAGGGTGTGGAAGCTAAACGCAAAATTACGAGTCCCCACTCTACACACTGAGTTGGGAGCACGACACAACACAAAAGCCCTTTTCAAAATTTGCATTCCCAAAATAAAAGGAGAAAAAACCTCTCGTTAATGTTTTTCCCCAATAAGGAAACTCCACCTTCGCCCAATTCCACTCAATCTCACTCCCTCCGATGCCCACGCCCGTCGCAGCGGCGCGTCAATGCCTAACCGCCGACGCCGCCCGCGCCCTCGACGAGGCCGTCTCCGTCGCCCGCCGACGGGGCCACGCCCAGACCACCTCTCTACACGCGGTCTCCGCCCTCCTCTCCCTCCCCTCCTCCTCCCTCCTCCGCGACGCATGCTCACGCGCCCGCAACTGCGCGTACTCCCCACGCCTGCAGTTCAAGGCCCTCGACCTCTGCCTCTCCGTCTCACTCGACCGCGCGCCGTCGTCGCACAGCCACCTCTCTTCCGACCATGATCCCCCCGTCTCCAACTCCCTCATGGCCGCCATCAAACGCTCACAGGCCAACCAGCGGCGCCACCCTGATAACTTCCACTTCTATCACCACCAACAAACTCACCATAACCTAAACATAAACCAAAACCAAAACCACCAACAACCCTTCTCTGTTTCTTCCGTCAAGGTAGAGCTTCAGCATTTGATTCTGTCAATCCTGGACGACCCCGTCGTAAGCCGGGTCTTCGCCGAAGCGGGTTTCCGGAGCTCCGACATCAAACTCGCCATCCTCCGCCCTCTGCGCCCCCGCGGGCCGCCGATTTTCCTCTGCAATTTATCCGAGCCGCCACGGCGGTTTCCTTTCTTCTTCGGCGGGGATGACGATGGCGGTGAGAATTTCCGGCGAATCGGGGAGGTTCTGGTGCGGAGCCGGGGGCGGAACCCGCTGCTTCTTGGAGCGTGCGCCGGCGACGCTCTCCGGAGCTTTGTGGAGGCTGTGGAGAAGCGGAGGGAGGGGGTTCTGCCGGTGGAGCTGTCCGGGCTGAAGGTGGTTTGCATTGCGGATGAGGTGGCTAGTGGGGATGCGGAGGGAGTGGGGAAGCGCGTGCGGGAGATTGGAAGCTTGGCGGAGCAGTGTGTGGGGCCAGGTGTTGTTGTGAGTTTCGGGGACTTGAAGGGTTTTGTGAGCGATGAAGAAAGTGGTGGTGAGGGTTTGAGGGGTGTGGTTGGGGAATTGGCGAAGCTGTTGCAGGTTCATTATGATAAGTTTTGGTTAATGGGTGCTGCTGCTAGTTATGAGAGTTACTTGAAATTCGTGGGGAAGTTTCCTTGCATAGAGAAAGAGTGGGATTTGCAGCTTCTGCCTATCACCTCTGTCAAGCCTTCTGAATCCTATCAACGCCCCAGGTCCAGGTAAAACGTGCTTTTTTAAATACTATAATAATAATAATTATTATTATTATTCCATTTCTTCAACTTTTACGTCGCATATGTGCATGTGTTGATCACTTTTTTAATTTTTAATATTTAATATCCAACAAAGTTTTAAGTTCGAGGGTCTGTTAACGTCCCCGTGTGTCAAGTTTGTTTATTTATTATTTTTTTTTCATGGGATAAGATTTATTAATTTGACTCTCAAGTGTTTTTCAATACATCCTACCTAGTGGTTGGATTGAGTTGTGATGGGTTGGGGTTGCAAGTATTCGAGACTTGATTGTGTATGGAAGTAACTTACTTTTGAGTAATTAGTGTGGTCAAAAATCAATTATACTCTTTGCAATCATATACGTAAAAAAAGTATTTTTAAAACGCTATTGTTGGCATTTTAAAGCATGTAATTTGGATTGGGTTGTTCTGGACTTGAAGTAAGAGGTGTTATGCTGATAGTTTTGTTGTTTTTTGAATGACGAGTGGACTCTGGATTTTTCACGCAGTGATTAGTTTTGTGCATGTTTTGTCTAAACTGTAATTTTTTGTTTTACAGCTTAATGGATTCATTTGTGCCATTTGGTGGCTTTTTTTCGTCACAGTCTGATTTGAAAGGTCCACCTAATGGATCGTTTTATTGTGTTCCGCACTGTCATCAGTGTGGTGAAAGGTGTGAACATGATGTTCTTGGTGCTTCCAAGGAAAGACTTTCTGCTTCTTCAGCTGCCGATTCCCACAATTCTAGCTTGCCTCCGTGGTTACAGATTGCAGAATTTGGCACATCAAAGGGATTGAATGTTAAGGTGTGTACCATTCAGATACGTCAATCTGATTCATTATAAATTTGTTTGTATAATCTGCACAAATAGGGCATTTAAAAAAAAAAAAAACATGGTTGTGGTTATTTACCAACGTCGAAAAGGAAAAAATTAAAAACAAACTAGATTTAAGGTCAAACCATAGCCAGGGGGGAAATTGTGAGCAAGTTAGAATGGGGAGATTGACCTATTTTGTATTGTGAATTTTCAAATTACTTTTTCCCGCTAAAAAAAATTACACAATTATCGTAAACTCTAAGCTTGTGCAATTCTTGAAATAACAAGCTTTTTGTTCATTTAAAATAACTGGGCAGCCTAGTAACATCTGCATAAATTTATTTTTTCAAAAGCCTTAAAACTCCTTTTACCAGTTCTTTTTAAGTTGTCCGGGTGTGTGGTATTAACAGCTGATCAATAAAAATCGAACCGTTGTTTTTGTATCAAATATTCCATACTGACACTTTTTTGTTTCAAAAATGTCATATGACATGTTACACAAAAAACAGTAACTACTTTTGCTTTGTTGGGTTGACGAGTAAATTTTTTATAAATATTCCACTGATGAAGTGTTTAAGATGGGTTGATTATTTTTCTCCACAGTTGTGGTGATTATCTGATTAATTTTTTAAAATGGGTTGATCCTTGCCTTTGTAGGGAATTGATATTTTTTTCACAGGAACGGAAATGTGACTAAACAAGCATTTGTATGTTTACTTACTGATCGTGATTGTGTTTAAAATCAGATGGCTCACATTTGCTACTATAACCATATTGTACTTTGTTTGATGTATTATCGGTTCTGTTAATCTGATACGTGGACTATTGGTTCACTTGATGTTAAATTAATTGAAAAAATAACCGTGTTGCATTATAGTCTCTTCTATTCGCTCGTTTTGTATTGGTAGTTAATAAGTTAACACATCAGAAACCAACCTTCATCTCCTACAAGACATCCTTGCAGATCATTCTTTGAATGCAGCTTTAGTTCTGTTGATTGTATTGTAAATCATCTGCAATTGATTTATGCTTTGTCAATGAAGTCCTTTTTGTTTTGTTTGTGTAAAAACCACTTTTCTTTCATTCAGTGCAGACCAAAGATAATGACGTTTTGCTCGATAGTAGTGAATCTGGGCCACTGCGCAAGAGCTTAGACAAGTTATCCCAGCATCTGCACCAGCAAGATGCAAATACCTTTCCAACTGTTGTGGGGTTTCAGTGTGGTGCTGACAAGAAAAAGGAAGATGCTGACAATTGCAGCAGAAAAATGACAGACAAATCACCCAGTGACTACATCAATCTCAACTCCCATGTACCTGTTGGCATGCAAATGATGCCTGTGTCACACTCAAGTAGTCCTTTTCCTGCAGTTTTCAAGGCAAAGCAGGAGAGACATACTTCAAAACTTGCTGAGATATTTCAGAAAGTGGAAGATCACGAGTCAGGTGACCTAAGATCGTGCAACATGTCCAATTCAAGCGTGTGTGATGGAAGTCAAATGTCTCCCACATCTGTAACTTCTGTAACCACAGACCTCGGGTTAGGAATATGCTCTTCTCCTACCAGCAATAAGCTGAAAAAACCTACTGTTCAATACACAATGGAGCCTCCAAAGGAAATCCCAAGTCTGTTTTCTTCAAACTTAAATTTGGCTGATGGGAATATCTTGAAGCATCCATCGCAGTCTTCATCCTGCTTAAGTTTCGACTATTGTGGACAAGTCGATACGAAAAATCCAAAATTTCTTTTTGAAGCTCTTTCCAAAGAGGTAAGCTGGCAAGACGAAGCTTTACAGGCTATCATCAAAACAATAGTTTGCAGCTCAACAAAGAGGGTCAAACACCGTGGAGTAAATCAGCCCGGAGACATCTGGATGAATTTTGTTGGACCTGACAGACATGGTAAAAAGAAAATTGCCGTTTCTCTAGCCGAGTTATTGTATGGCAGCCGAGAAAGCTTTATTTTTGTGGATCTAGGTTATGAAGAAATGAAAGGATGCAATGCGAAATTCAGAGGGAAAACTACCCTTGATTTTATTGTAGGGGAGTGTTGCAAGAAACCCTTGTCTGTGGTTTTGCTTGAAAATGTAGACAAGGCAGATATTCTAGCTCAAAAAAGTTTGTCTCAGGCCATCAAGACAGGAAAAATAACAGACTCGCATGGACGAGAAGTTAGTGTAAACAATACTGTCTTTGTTTTATCTTTCTCAGATTACCAAAATAGTTGCATTTCAACTGGGGAACCTTCCAACTATTCTGAAGAAAGAATACTGAAGGCAAATGGGGCAGGTATCAAGCTACGCGTTGAACATGTGATTGGAGACCACAGAAGCCAGAGCATCGGTGTCACTAACAATTCAATGGATACCATTCCTAATCTAAATTTCCTAAACAAACGTAAGTTGATTGGTGACAAAGAATTTCATGATCAAGATATACTCTCTGATACAGCTAAAAGGGCACATACAGCATCAGGCTGGCAGTTAGATTTGAATCTCCCAGCCGAAGAAAATGAACAGAAACTAACCAATGAAGGAAATCCCGAACATGTCCCAACCCAAAACCAAAGCCTTTGGTTGCAAAATTTGTGTGATCTGGTTGATGAAACAGTTGTTTTTAAACCTTATGATTTTGATGCACTTGCGGATAGATTGTTGAATGTGATCAGAGGTAACTTCAAAAAGATTCTTGGATCCGAGTGTGTATTACAGATCCAGAAAGAAGTAATGGACCAATTGGTTGCAGCTCAATATGTCTCGGACAGGGATTCGGAGGTGGAGAAGTGGGTGGAGGAAGTTCTATGTGGAGGATTTACAGAAATACAGAGAAGGTACAACCTCACTGCTAGTTCTATTGTAAAACTTGGTACGTATCCAGAACAAGCTCCTGGTGTACACCTTCCCCCAAGGATAATTTTAGATTGAATTCCAACCACCAAATGTTGTCTGTTTCTGCATGGATGTATAATTTAGCTGTAGCATATAGTCAAACTAATTTAGCCTTCAATCCTATTATTTTGTTGGGTTTGTTTGTCTAGGTTTTAATTGTGTATAATATGTAATCTGCAGCTAGTGCTTTGTGTGATTATCCTTTGCATATTTAAATCAAATGCCTTCTTTGTTTTCCTTATAAGCATTTAGATGGTGTAATTGATTAATAAAAATATACTGATGAATCCGTTTAGACCCGAAAATGTATATTTTTTTTTCAATAAAAAGTATTTACCAGTTCTAATAAATGAAAGATGCAATTTTAGAGGATGTGTGGTTATAATTATTAATAAGAAAACTATCTGTTAAATTTGTAACTAATTTATTATTCATGTATATAATTACAGCATACATTCAATCATTGATTCTTAGTACTCCTTATCTTTTAATCTATGCTTTTTACAGGAGATTAGTTTTTTAAAACATGGAAAGGGAAAGATAGAAAAAAAAAAAACTACAATTTCTCATCCGGCACCATCCAACAAAAGTAACCCCAAAAGCTTGGGAACAGAAAGGGTTAAAATTTACTTGTAAAGTGAAAACCCTGACGATTCTCTTTGGTCGACTCCTTAAGAATTTTATTTTATTAATTTGTTTTTGTTAAATATATTATATATTAATAAAGTAACTTTAGATGTGATTGGAGAAGAGTACTTACAAATTACAATAATTAAGGTATTAGCAGTTTTCTCTATTTTCAAATCCTTGATAACGTATATCTAATTTGTAATCTTGACATGAATAAATATTATGTGACAGATATGCCTCCACTCATTAATCTAAACTTAATAGCTTAAGCTTATTATTGAATAATTTAGAATTGGGTATTTTCTTTAAAAATATTTAAATAAAATAGATTTTTGGCTAATAAAAAAGTTTCTCTATATCTAAGTTGACATATTTAGATAAATGTAAACAATATATTGTCACTGATGTATGTTTTTCTTTTCTTTTTTTTTTACTAAGAAAATTGGACCAAACTTTTATCGTAGAAAAAAGAGAAGTTGGGCTTATATGGACTCTCACCAGAAATTCCAGACCCGTAAGAAAAAATCAATGGGTCTTTCTTCCTACACTTCCAATAATTTTTTTTTATTTCTAAAAATTTCTAAAATTCCAAAAATATTCTTCAACCATTTGAGCGAAACAACATAGATCACGCCTCCAAAATATTTTCTTTCGGAAATCGACAACCAATTTTAATTTTAGACTTTCAAATGAAAAAAAAAAAAAAAAAAATATATATATATATACTAGAAATCGAATTCCGATACATTACATACTTTTTTTTTCACTTTTATCTTTTTTAAAATTTAAAGTTTAATTACTTTTAATTTTATTTACTTTTTCAATACATTATAAAAATTTATATATATATATATATATATAAAGATTTTAATTTATTTTTAAAACACATATTAAAAATATTAAAAATTATAAAATATATAAATTTAAAACAAAAATTACTTTAAAAATACAAAATAAGTAAAAAAAATGTTAAAAAAATTAAATTAAAATAATAAAACTTTAAATTTAAAAAAAAGAAAAAAAATTATAAATATAAATATATATATATATATATATATATTTAATTTAAAGTTTTATTATTTTAATTTAAATTATTTTCCTATTTTATTTTTAATTTTATTTATTTTATAGGTGTTTTTATAATTATTTTATTTATATAACTAATGTGTATAATATTTTATATTTTATTTGAATTTTTTTAACCCGGTTCGACCCACAACAGATTGGTAGATTAGTGGATTGACTTACTATTTTTTTTGTTGCAATTTATTTTATATGTCTATTGCATTACAATGAGAATGAATTGACTTAATTTATTTTTTTATAATAGTGAAATCAAAGTGTTCACCTAATCTTTGAATATTATTATAAAGATAATAGTTAAAGATTAAAATATCAACATTTATAACTTGAGAAACAAATTAATTAAATATTCGAACTATTTAAATATATTATTAAGCAACATTATAGCATTTAAAAATATGAAATTGTAAATCTATATAATTAGAAGTAGTAAATATTTTTAACATTATTTTAAATATAAAAAAATGTTGGTGGGTTAACCCACATTCAACCCAGCTTGAACCCGTGGACTAAGTGAGTTGAGTTCAATCCAACTTATAAAAAAATTGAATTGTTTCGATCAAACCTGACTCAAATTCATGGTAAGCCAAATTAACTCACGAATTGGAACTCATTTTGACATTTTTACTTCCCTTGATTACATTTGTAACAACTATAGAAACCATGTTCCAAAAATGATAAATTAATCTCAATTTTTAATGAGATCTATTTAATCACGCTCTCACAAGGTCAACATCCACCCATATAGGAAGAAGAAAAAAAAAACATAAAGAAATAGTGCGTATTTGACAATAATTATGAATCATAGTTAACAGTTATTTTGATTACAAAAGTTTTGAATTATATGTTAGAAAAGTTAAAATGGACATTAGATTATCGATTTTAATGGTGAGGACATGTGACTGTTTTTCTCCTAAAATTATTTAATACGTTTTACTATGTTTTATAATTTCGTAATTAGTATCCACAAGTTTGTAGATTTTGACAGCTTCTAATTAGAGGATTATAAAAATTAGTAAAAAAATGAATTTTATAATGTAAATATTAAGAAAACTACAAAAGGAACCCAATCAGACAACGTTGCTGGTTGATAGAAAATGAAAGGTTGGTTATTTTATGATTAAAGAAAAATAAAAGACAAAGAAAGGTTACCCACATCAACAACTGCTTCCACCATTAGTGAGTATTATATTATATTCTGCTGCTAACAACCAATTGAAGTTCGACAAATTTAAATTCCACGTAAGAAAACTGCCCAATCATGAATCATTCATAAAATAAAGAATTTTATATTAGTTTATGCCTGGTTTCAATTGAGCACGTGATAATTAAGAGCATCTAATGATTTTCAAAACCATTTAGATAATTAATAATGAACATGGATGTTTTTAATGAATATACGAGAATTCTAACTTTGGACGCTGTCGGCGTTTGGAAATTTCAAATCAGAAACCTTTTATTTTAGTTTTAACTAATTGGAGATGAAGTTCAGTGGCGACATGAATATGTCACATTCATTTGTCGATGAAAGGATCACACATAAAATAATGTTTTTTTTTTTTTACATAACGCATAAAAGAATGGTAAGTCAATGAACATGTTTGACAATGATTGTTGGTTATCTATTACTATTGTTAAGATAGAAAAACACACATCTAGAAGAAGAACAACAACAATGCCCACACTTCAAATCTTTATTACAATTCTTTTATGTGAGGGCTTATGCATGCATGCTTTGATGGGATCATTTCTATTTTTAATTTGGATTGATTGTAATTTTATTTTATTTTATCAATATTTTGTTTTTTTTTTATCATTTTAACAATTTCCATTTTTAAAGTCCTCAATTTTGATTTAATTTTCTATTTTTTAAAATTTGTATATTTTAATTGTTTAAGTATGCTAAATCTATAACTTAATTAAATAATAGTAAACAAAATAAATTATGTATAAACTTAAAGAATTAATTAAAATATGACAATTAAAATCACATATGACATGTTAAAACTAAGATTATAACTTAACCTTTTATTTTCTCAGTTTAAAGTATAATAGAATATGTGTGATGATGTGTGTATTGTTAAGAGTTTTGTTTGAGAGACAAATAAGAAATATGAGTTGTTTGAATTGAAAATATGTTGGTCAATTGAAATATTATGTTATTTTATGAATGAAATGTTTGTGTTTAATGATGAATGAGTAAATTTGATTTTTGTGTGTCATAGTTTTAGAATATGAAAATGAGTTGTATGTTATGATGGTATGATTCTGGAAGATGTTTGTGTATGTGTATGTATGGGTATTAAAATAATATTTTATATATGACTTATGTTTTAAGGAAAATGATATTTTAATCCATTTTTTTTATCTACTACTTTAATCACCATTAGATAATTTATTTTGATTCTTTTTAGTGATGTGATGATCTAATGGTGATTGAAGTGGTGAGTTAAGAGTGGGTAAAAAAAAAAAGGGTTAAAGTATCATTGTCCATGTTTTAATATGATTGATTAAAGTAAGCTATTTATAATATAATTATTGTCTTTATAAAATAAATTAAAAAATTATTGTATTCATATGTTAAATAATTTGTTATAATTAATAATTAAAATTTAATTTGTATATGTTAATAATTTAAAATAAAATATTATCCTACATATGTATCTTTGAAGTAATATAATATATAAAATTTTATTTAATTTTTATTTAAAAAATAATGTCAATGGCCTACCTCACATTTAACCTATAAATTTTGCGGGTTGGGGGAGATGAACCAAAAGGGACACACGGAGCCATAAATTGTTATCCACTTTACAATTATTAACCTTTATCATCACCATTACTTTGACCATTCTGGAAGTTGGTAATATATAATTTTAATATTAAATTATGAGATTCTATAACATATCTACGTTTCACTTACCACTCAATTCTTATTAATGATATATTAGCGGTAAAAGTGAGAAATGATCAAAATTTATATATGTATGGGAAGTCACCCTATTGTATTAGAATTCTCATGTGTAATTTGTATTACTTACCGTGGGTTACCTTTCGAGTTTGAGCTTAATATAATATTCGGAAATTCATCTCACTTTGAAGTATTTAATTGATGTTTTGCATTAAAACAAATGTATTTGATTTGTAAATTATTCTTTATGAAATGTTTAAATTAATATTTGATCTTATTGTTTAGGTTAATTTACTAAAAGGGTTAATTTCTTTTTCATATTACTAATCTGGACTCATTTTCAAAAAAAATTATGGATAGGGATTAAGTCATGTCTTGTATGCACATCTTTATTTTGAAGTTATCAATGTTATTGGAAACTTTTTAAAATTGAAGTCTACAATACTAAATATGATTTCAGTGTTTTTAAAATTGAAGTCTACAATATTGATAATTTCAAAATGAAGTTGTACTTACGAAACATAACTTAACTTAACCCATGTCCGTAACTTTTAAAAAACGAACTCAAATTGGTAATATTAAAAAGAAATTAAATCTATATGTTATGCGTTATGTTAAAAATGCAATTATATATATATATATATATATATATATATATATAACACAATACATTAGCGTATAAAAAATTTGATATCTTGATTGCGATATCATATTAAAATTTAACATATATTTTGTAGGATCTCTTTTACTACAATGTGGTGACATAACATAAAGTTTAATAAATCTTAAATAAAAGTATACTAGAACTGTTAAAACGGGTAACCCGACCCGCCTCGACCCATCATGGGTTGATGATTTAGTGAGTCAACCCAACCCGACTCACTTTTTAGCGAGCCAAAAAAATTTGAACCCAGTTCGTTTCATCACAGGTTGGCGAGTTAAACGGGTTGGCTCACGGATTCATTTAATTAAAATAGTATTATTTTTCTTATTTTTCTTTTCAGTCAAAACTAAATTGTAATTCTAATTAAAATCTAAATAAACTTTAATGCAATCCAAATACAAACCAAAATAAAAAAAAATACAAATTATTTATGTGTTGGATAAAAAAACAACCTAACTTGACCCAAATATAAAGCCCAACTTAATAAAAAAAATAAAAAACACTTATGTGATCCTTTTATCTACGGTTAGTGAGCCAACCCAGCTCACCACGGGTTCAACCCGGATGAGCTGGGTCAAAATAAATGTTAACAACGATAAAATACCATAAGTCTCACAATAAATAAGGGTCATTGATAGTGATCAACCTCTCTATATTAATATTTGAAATATTGTGCTTTGTAAAAATTATTGATATAAATCTTTCCTATGTTGTTTTATTTAGAGATATGTTAGCTGGTACGTAACATTTGTTCGCCTGACTACTATGCCCCTATCGTCCCAATCACAAATTGTTAATCAGAAAAAAAGAGGGGAACAATGGAAAGTGACTTCACTTATAAGATGCTCTGAGATGAGACCCTGAAAGAATGATTGAGGATTTTAAGAGATTTCAAGATAAAATGAGGCTATAAGATTCTTCATGACAAAGAAAGCTTGACTTGGAATAGAGGTAACTTTTTCTAAGTTAAAATTAGTTCATAAAACTTTAAAATAAATAATTGCTTTTATAAAATAAAATTAGTTCATAAATGTAAGCCTTTTTTTTTTCTTTCCTTTGTTGTCCCAGAGGTGTGGGCCTGGTCCTCCGTAGGCCCAAGGGCAGCCCTTCAGTAGGACACCCTACCCTGCCAAACCCCCTCACAGTTTCACATCACCTTGTTTTCAGAAAGCCAGCCTTCCCCTCAACTTCTCTACGAAAGCAGGAGCTCTGCTAGGGCACGAAGCTTGTCCGCCTTCGAACTAGAGAAACCTCTTTTTTTTTTCCAGGTAAGTTGAGCTTTAGAACTCCTGGTCCGTTCCTTCTCACTCTGTTTAAGACGCGTGGGTCAAGTTAGGGTTATGTTTCTTGACTTCTTTTTGTCCTCTTTTTCCATGTTTCAGCCGTACTCGAGTTTCTGGATCTGTGATATCCCCTTAGTTAGAGTCTGCTTGCTTTTGGTACTCCAAAACAGAGGTAAGGGGAGCTAGGTTTTCAAGTTTAAAGTTTTTGTGGCATGCTTAAATTCTGTTCTAAGTTGTGGGTGCTTGAATGGTGTTGAAATCGTGAAATAAATGGTTGGCTATATTCTGTATGTTGCTCTATGTCGTTTTTCTACCTTGCACGTGTGTTTGGGAGTGGATCTGGGTGGTTTCCGCCATTGCATGTGGATGGACAGTGGTGAACTCTGCTATTTTCGCCCAAGCGAGCTCGTCTCGCCTAGGCGAGAGTACCAGAGTGCTCACTGCCACGAGAACTCGCCTAGGCGGCCCTTTTTCCGTTTTGAGCGACGCATAGTCTCGCTCAGGCGAGAAGGCCTCGCCTGAGCGAGATCTCGTGATGCCTCCACTGTCGCGCGTCTCGCCTGAGCGAGAATTCGCTGTTTCTGTGAGGACAGCATCTCGCCTGAGCGAGAATTCGTGAAGACCCCTGTTGCTTATCTCGCCTGGGCGAGAATCCGCTGCATCAGTGAGGCCAGCGTCTCGCCTGAGCGAGTGTACGAATGGGTGCTCTGTTTCCTTGACTGTTTAAATGATTTATTGCATGCGTTGTTTAGATTATTCCTCCTAAATATGATATAAGTGAATATGCTCGGGTGTTTGGATTTTATGAACGAAATTGGCATGCTTGGTAGGAGATTAATCAGGGGTTTGTGGCTTCGTGATGTTTTAACATGAAATTTGAATGAATGACCAAAAAGAGGTGGGAGTTGTATGAGAAACATGATTGTGATGATGAGATAGGCGTAATTCCATGAGTCCCATGGGGAGATTTTATGGTGGCGTGTAGTGTATATATTAAGATAAGGATTCAAGTAAGGATCGCATCCCGAAACTCTAAAGGGTCAGTGAGTCTCAGGTAGAGAAATCTGACCCAAGTGGTGAGAGTAGCGGGAGGCCCTAGTCTTTGGCAGGATAATGACCTTAGACGCTTAAAGGCTAACCTCGTGAGTGGTAGGGTGAAACCCATTGGCAATGGCTCTGCAGAGCAGTAGAGGCCACCACAAGTGCAAGCGTCCGGTGAATCTGATCTTAATATATGTATCCGGATAATTGAGTCATAGTGTCTTGCTTGTTTGCCATAACATGACTTATGTGTCTCTGTGTTGTATGCCTGTGAATGTTATTGCACTTGTTCCTTTACCTATAATAAGTTTCATGTTACACTAGCTTACCCTTGCATGTTGTGTTTGTTTTCTGTTATGTTTTCTCTCTTGCGATGATCACCTTTTGGTGGGAGTAGATGAGAGGGAGATTAGAGATGGATCCGGGAGACGCAGCGGTGCGGCTTAGTTCTTCCTGTCTGGATGTCTTAGGAGTAGTTTCATGGCCATGAGGCCTTTTGTATTAGTTGCCTTGAGGGCAACCCTTTTGCAAGACCGTTGAACCTTTAAATTTCCTTTTGCTTAGGACTATGTGGTATGCCTAAGTTTCTTTTAAGTGACTCCGGATGACTGTAATAGTTACCCTTCTTACGTTTCATGTTTATTCGATTGGCTTTCGTTATCAAAATTTTATGACGCTTTATTTGGTAGATTAATCTATTAAAAATGGGACATCACAATAAATAAGTTGATTTATATCAACCTCTCTTGCCACTAAGCCAATTTTAGTGGAATTCATTAAATTAGTTGCTTAGCTTTGAGAGGAATCATATTTCATATCAAACATTTAATATAAATTTGTCCTTGTTGTATACGACGTCATATATTTATTTTTGTTTAAGAGTGGCAAATATGTGTGTAGACACTACAAATGGTAAGAAAACAAACAACATTACTGCCAGACTGAGACAAATTGCTAAAAAAACAAACAATAGTCACGTGAAGCTCCTTCTATAATCTGTTTTCACATAAATAAAATTTAATTAAATAAACTTATATAGTTTAAAAATAATAATAATATTTCTAAAATAGTGTTAATGAATGGTGCCATCAAGGTTGCGTGTCATGACCGTGTGAGGGAAAACAAAAAAAAGATGTAAGAAGTAAAATTAAACCCATAAGAATTCCAAGGTTAGAAAAAGAGTCTTGAAATTAAAACCTTAATAAAAAAATCATTTAAACGTTTAGTAAGTATACAAATAGAAAAAAAAGGCTTACAAACTATAACCGGTGTAGCCAAAATAAATAAATTAAACAAATACTTAAATGTTTGTTTTCCTAATAAATTAAAGCAAATGATATTATAATTTTCATCCTTTATTTTTTTACATAAATTAATGTGGGTCATTAATTAATGTATCACTATTTTTTTTAAAGAATTAATGACCTAAACTAAATCACGTTAAAAAATAAAAGATGAATATAAAAAAATAGGAGTCAAAATATAATTTTACTAAATTGTATCTTTTTCAAGTTAATATATAATTATTTAGTCAGACTAATTTATAATTACTTCACTTATCAAACATGTGTATCGTTAAAACTTTAACAGATGTAAGGATCATAAATAATCATAAAAACCTAAGATCCAATTTCAAACTTGTAGAATATATTTGATCTAATTAAAAATTTTCGAATAATATAAAATATGCATGTATTTTAACCCAATTCCTCATATAGTACTGCAAATTGTTGGAAGAAATTTAATTAAAAAGGGATTTTTTTTCCTTTTTTACGAATAACAATAAAGAATTGGCAAGGAAAGAAGTTGAGGTTGTGGTATTTCATGAATTTAAAATATGCCTTTATAATGCAGACAGCAATAGGTACATTATGTGGTGTTTTAAAATTATGGCGTGCTTAGTTATCACCACAAATAGTCGATTCAGAAGTGGGGACAAAACAAAACCCAGATTTATTTAGACACATAGGAAGAATCTTGACGGTCCATAAAATTTTCGACATCAACCAAAGTAGAAAACAACTTGTCCAAATAATTTCATACCAAAATATCCAATCTCCATTTCACATCCTTCTTCAATGCCTCAATGTCTCATTACTAGATTTGCAATCAATTGCGCATGAAAAAGGTGTAGCACGTTTGGGAGTAGTTGAGAAATAGTAAATTATTTCTTAAATAGTTATAATAACCAAGCATGGTATTAATAATAATAATATTATTATTATTATTTTATATTACATTTGGAAATATAGAGTTGGAATTGAACAACGAAATTATTATGCAAGAGCATGAATCATTTTGGAGACTTTAGAGATTCAACTTGAGATTTGCCTCGAGGTCCTCTCATTCTAATGAAGAGTCTATATTCATCGAAGGTCATTGGTGGATAAAGTGAAGGTGTATTCACTGTTACCAGCTCCTTTATTGGTTCTATGGGTATATCGCTTTTGGGATTGTAGAAAAAAGCCAGAGAAACTCTCTCTTTATCTGAATTTACTATCACTCTGTGTTCCACACTCTTGTAAATTGCATTGCTTAGTACCTACTCAAACACAAACAAACAAAAAACCAAATCATTAACCAACACAGTTATATATGGATTATGATTATCCGATCGGTCACTTAAATAATTTTTTTTTGTTATGAATATAATTATGCAGTCGATCACTCCGAACCATCAATTCTGATATCACCCATAGATATTTAATTTCGATTATTTATTTAGAATCATTTTAAGTTTATTATTGTGAGGAGGTGAGATGGAAAGCATTTCGTGTTTTTCAAAATTAAATAATATTCCACCTGTTGAGTTGAGTGAGAGTGGAAATAGTATTTCATATGGAACATGTTGGCCTATGGGGCCTTCAACAGTTAAAAACACATAAATAATTGATAGTGATGCTTCACATGATTCACAACATTACAGTGGATTTTTTACTGTTCTCAAAGATAAAAATCACAATTTCCTTTTCACACACAGCTTATCTTATGCCTAGTTAACAATACATATCATGTCAAAAATAAATTTAAATTTTTTCAAACCTTACAAGATAAAGATGACATAATTATGACTTTTAACCTAATAATAATAACATTAATTTATTTTGTTTTTCTTTAGCTACCTTTAACTGAATCATAAAGTGCATACTCCTTACCCTTTAGCTCGATGGGCCATTTTGATATATATTCTTCGACACTGTGAAGGAATCTTATCTTTTTTTACATCAAATCCTATGACTCTATCCTTAAACCTTTTAGGTCAAAGGTTTATCTACTTTATGTAAGTGCGTGGTTTTCAGAGTTTATATTTTAGATGTCGTAAACTTGAAGAAAGTTAATCACTTGTTCAATATTTTTATTCCAGAATAAAGTATTCATCTAAAATAATTAAAGATCTAAATAGTAAAGCAAGAATCCAATTGAAATGTAATGATATCATCATCCAATTATAAATTAACTTTATGATAGAATCATTGATGCTTATAATAATTATTTCAAAGACCATCTGAAATATTTTGAACTGATTAATGCTGTGTAATCCTTGCCCTTTAGGAGGGTTTAAATAAATATAAAAAAAGATTAATTTGTCATTACTTTTAATTAAAACGGTTGAAAATATTGACCAACTTAAAATATGACACGCTAACAACATATTTTTAGCATGCTTGTTAAAACAAAATTTTATATACATTGAAAAAAACAGTGAAAGTCACACTTTTTTTTTAGATATTTCTTATTTGAGTGTATTAACAAACCTCTTAATTTTTAATTAATTTCATCATTTGACAATAGTGATGTGGAAAATTATCTCAAATGTTCAAAAAGATGGTAAAGGACACGTTTCGACTCATCAAACTAAAGTAACAACAACTGAACCTCACATGTGTTGTGTTCTCTGTAAGTGGGCATGGTAATGCATACAGTGACAAATTAATGTGGCAAAAATCTGCGAATATGGATAACAGAGAGATTGAAGATTATTCACCTGAATTTGATCACCGATATTAACGATGAAAGCATGGCGTGCAGGCTTCACAGTTATCCAATTGTCGCATTTTCGAACTTGAAGACCAGGAACTTGATCATCTGGAAGCAACATAGTCATTCCTCCAGGGTCTGAGTGTGATGACAGACCCAGTGTTAACTCTGGTCGTGGACACTTCGGGTAAAAATTCACTCTCAGACATGCCCCTATGTCTTCCCCCCCAAAAGCATTTTGAAGAGTTTTTTCGTCTAATCCAAGGTTTATCGACAAAACCTTCATCAACCTCCCACATAGCTTCACTAACTCTCTCCCATACTCATCAAACACTTCCCTACATAAAACAATACGCTGTTAATTACTCCATGTCTTCTTTTTTGGACAGAACTTACATACATATATATATAGATGTTCCTAATGTTGTTTTTCACTCAGAATTAGAGATTTATCTCAGTATAATTACGACTGTAATCAATTCAATCATAATACGGTTTTCATCTCGCTAACATAATTCAAGTTAGTCGTAATATATATTAAGAACAGAATTTTGTGTGAAGCTTTTGTCCAAGTTTTAGTATGTTACGGTGAATTTACCTGCATTGGGACGGCAAGTGAGGCCATTTGTTACAGTCCTTGAGAGACAAGGGGAGATAGTGGAGATAATAGTAATCACTCCAATCAAGAATAGCACCTTTCTCAATTCCGAGTCTGCTTCCATAGCCTTCGTAAGTTTTGGGTGAGTTTGCGTATTGTTGCTTGAGCTCCATGGGCAAGTGGAAGAATTGACGCCAAGTTTCCCTAGCCTTGTCCATCAAATCGGGATGAACACCATGGTTTGTGATTTGGAAGAAGCCCCACTCCTTGCAAGCGTCAGAGATTTGCTTAAGAATTGAGGATGAGACATGATGGTCGGCGCCACTGAGACCTCCGAGGTCGATGATGGGGATGTTGTTGGCATCATCAAAATTAGAGCTTTCGGATGATGGTCTATCAGTAGAAGGCTTGATGTATCTTTCAGGGATTGAATCGAAGCAGTTTTCGGATAAAGACTGAACCCGAACAATAGGTTCTGGCCAATCTGGTTGGTCTTTTGACATTGCTAGCTAGATAGTAGTATAGTACTAGACAGGGTTGGTTGGTTGGTTGGTGTTTATAAGAAGAAATATATATATATATACAGTGAAGTATGAAAGGAACTGGTAATTTTCTTAATCTGAAAGTTGAGGGAATTGGAAGAGAAAGAGAAGGATTTGAATTTGAGGCAAAGAAAGAAAGAAGAGGAAGAAGAGTGTGGGGATGAGATATGGTGGAAGTTAAAGGAAGAGAAGAGAGTGGGACCGTGGTGGCATGAAAAGCGAAATGGACGTAAAATAAAACGTGAAGTTTGTGGGTTTTTAAAGGGTGTGAATGCTGTGCAGGTTAACCCCAAGACACGACACACTTCGATGTGGGGACTCACTCGCTCCGTGTTTTTAATTCTTAAAAGTGTGGGACTCCTGTGTAACCTTGTGATAATTACATTTATTTGTTTTGTTATCTTTCGATTAAAGTCTTTTTCGTAATTTCGTTAAAAAATTTAATATCTGTTAAGATGTTAAAAAAATCAGTTATTGTTGTTTTTCACGACGTTGACGTGTATGTCTGATATCTCTAAAATATAATTATTAAACAATTATTCTGTTTAAAATAAAATCGATAACCATCTTGGGACAGCGTTATGGTTGTCGCACCTTGTGGTCCATGACTAACTATGTTCAGCATGTGAATTGGCAGCGTGATCCAATTCTATCACATTTTTTTAACATCCGTACCATTTATTCTATGAACTTTAATTATTTTTAAAATTTCCAATGACAATTAATTAACAATAAATATGCCAAATAGCATATTTATTTGAATAAAATTCTTCATAAATACCTTTAGGCAACAAATTAATTTATCCACGCTCTTATTCTAATTTTACTTTATCAAAAAGTACATGTTAGCTCTTTTTTTTTCTTTTAGGAATAACGTATATGTAAATTATAAAAAATTGGCCAAAAAAAAATATTAGCATTTCCTTTTTGAGTTTAATTTTGAAATGAGACATTGTGTTGGAAACCTTAAAGTCTTACATGTTTAAATAGATAACATAATTAGAAAACGTAAGAAAGAGCATGTGAATTAGGAGTATGGCTCACCAAATTAGGAGCCAACAGCAAATGATTTTGGTTAAAACACGCCTCTCCAACTTTGGACCTCATCAGTTCCCCACTCTCATCAATGACGTCACCTTCTGATTCCATTTTAAATTATACTATTATCAATAGTAAAATATATAATCAATCATTAGTTTGATTTATCATATTATATTCAAAATTTATTTAATTTAAAATTAATGCGAACGTTTATCCATGTGTTCTTTTTAAATACTTTGTATATAATAGTTTACATAATACAACTACATATTAATTAGTTTACATAACTGCATATTATAATAATTAAAATTTAGAGAATTATTGTGAAATGAGTAGAGGTAACAATATGGGTCGACTTTACTCATTTAGATCCAACATGCACATTGTAGGTCAGACGTAGCCTCGCAAAGAAATGCAGGCTGAAATTTGTAGTTTGTCTCACATTTCTTTTAGCCCATAGGCCCGTTGGTTGGTCTTCATTTTTTGAGCATCATAATTTTAGAAATTAATTTGTTGTATTTAAATAATTTTAAGAATGCAAAGTTGTACATGCATTAATCAAATTAATTTGAAGATAAAATATTTCATAAAAATCATTTAAAGAAAGTAATATTCTACAACAAAATAAGTATTGGACATGAAAAATAAGGATGTAAAGCAACCACAACTCTAGTAATAAAAAACAGTGGAATAGTCCAATAAAAAGCAGTCAAAAAACAGTCCGATAAAGAAAAAAGTCCACAATAGTTTAAAAATTGGTTTACAAGTTGAAGTTTAAAAGTGTTAGGTTATGTGGGTCTCAAAACCATCCCACCTTACCTTTAGCCTGCACGAACTGTTGGCTACGGACTAGACTTTTGTGAACCATCGGGCTTAATACCTCGACTTGTTTTACATTTTTTGACGGGCCTGCGAGCTAACTTGTTGGATCAAACTCACATTGTCATTCCAAGTGTTATGTTTATTGTGAGTAATAAATAAATTATTATCAATTGATAATCGTAATTATTTTTCTTAATGGAGAAATTTTTATCACATTAAGAAGGTGGTTAGTATTTAAATTTGAATATTTTTATAAGTAATAGGTTATTTGAATAAAATATTTCAAAATTTTAGATGCACTTCATTTATTAAAATTATTATAATATTAAAAATAAATTTTAGGTGTATTAAATTTTTTGTGTGTGGATACGACAGAATGTTTATTTTAGAATTATTTTAATTTATGTATAAGTGAGATACGGGCTTGAGTTGTGGGCTTAAGATTTGAGTTGTTTTGGGTATCTATAATTAAAAATAAAAAGAGAGAGAGAGAGAGAGAGGTGAGAATAGAAAAGATGACTGCTACTGTTGTTTTTTATGAAACATTGTTTTATCATTTCTTTAAGAGCAACAAATTAATTTTCTTGATTATACACTTTCATCTCCCAACAATTTTATAGCTTCAATTCCTATATCTCTTTTTTGAAATTCATTTATATCTTACTAAAATCATCGTTTTTAACAATATAATGGCAATTTATTTTTGGTATAATTAATTGTATAGTACCCAATTTGAGACTAGTGTGTCAAATAGATATCCGATTTTAAAAAAATGTCAATTTCATCTCAACTTTTTTTAAAAGTCCCATATATTTTAATTATTAAAAAAAATTAGGCCAAAATTGAATCAAATACACATACTTAGGTATTAAATTGAAACAAAAAGACATATATGGGGACTAAATCGAAATCAACACAATGACATCTAATAGTGACACTGACAATGTCACGTGTCACACACATGGACTTGACACGTGGCATTTTTATTTTTTTTTTCAAAAAATTTAAAAAAAATTAAAACATTTAAAAAAAATTTAAAAATTTTAAAAATTTTAAAAAAATAAAAAAAACCACATACTGACACATGGCACATTGACTAACGACGTTAGTCAACTCTGTCCGAAAGAAATCTAATTGAAGCACTTTTTCAAAAATTGGGATGCAATTGACACTTTTTTTAAACCGAATACCTATTTGACAGTCTAGTCCCAAACTGGATACTATAGGACTAATTATACCTTTATTTTTCTTCTCTTCGATTTCTACCTCCTTGAAAATAGAAGGGCATGCATGGTTAAGTTTTGCATGGTTAAGTTTTGAGGGCTTCTGGGAAAAGTTTGAGTTTAAGTACAATTTGAAGCTTTCATAGTTACGTTTGAAATTTGAAGGTCATTGTCTAATAGTTTAGAGTTTTTGTGTAATAGTATCAATTTTTTTTTCTTTAGTTCGTTTGCGAGACTTTAATTTTTTGTTTTTTAATATTAATTTAGTTTGATTATCATATTTCTGTATTTTTTTTTCTTTTTTATATGTATATTTTCACGTGTTAGGATATGATTGTTGTATTTATATGTACATTTTTATTAAAAAAAAAGTCATTTCAACAAAAAACGATAGGAAAAAAAATTAAAAGAATTTAAATTTTGTATTATTTTGGTTAAATTATAGCGTTGAGTGAAGTTTTTCATTATATACAATTGACTAACAAAATTATATTTCGCTCGACAAAATGTTACTAAAAGAATATTAGAAATATATTGATAATATTTACTTGTTACTGAGGAAACAGATACAATCTTTCTTAAAAATTGATAATATTTACTCAATGATTTGTTAGTGAGGAAACAAATAAAATCTTACTTAATGAAGTACTTTTTAGCGTAATGAATATAGTTCAAAAGTGAGCATGAAGAAATATGCTTGATAAAGTTTTATTTTACTCAGTGAAATTTCTAAAATAATTTTTTTTTTAATTTAAAGAGTTGTGTCGTAAACAAAGTTCAATTTATTTTTTATGCTTATATATAAATATATTTATAAATGTTACATATTAAGTTTTTATTTGGATTAATTAGTGAAAATTCATAATATTAATAAATTTTATTGTAGTTATTAGATAAAGATTCAACATAATCAAATACAAAAATGTGAAAAAAGTTATTTTGTTATATGTTGAATGTAACGTAAAAATGGCAAATGGATTTACCTTTGTAGGTATCATCAGAAATCTTCTAGATTTTAATAGAGAATATTTTCATTGATCGAGTACATGCGAATATAAATAATACCTAATTTAAAATTGTACATGAAAATATATATATATATATATATATATATATATATATATATATATATATACTAAAATTCGTTTTATCGTCATATCCATCGCAATATTCGTTTATGTTTTGAATTACTAAAATTTATAATGATTTAAAAATACTTATATTTAAAATAAAATAAAATATAATAAAAACTATTAACTTTGTTCATTTAATATTTATCCACTACTTCAACAAATAATTTGAAGTTAGTTTAATATATTTTTTTAAGGTCTGTAACTTAGTTTTGTTCTGAATTCAATTTATTATAATATTTAACCACAGAGAACAATTTTGTTTCTATAACTTATATACTATAAAAAGAAAAAGGAAAAACTCCATTACTTTGATGTTATAAGTGACAAAGCCGTAGGCACAAAACTATAAGATGTCATGTCAAAATTGTTGTAGGATTTGAGAGGTGACAAATTGTTAGTTGAAGAGAATGGGAGTGAACAATTAATGTTAGGTTAAATACATAATATTTTGCAAACAAAACTTACAATGTCACATCTTCACCATAGTTGTGCCACCTCATAAAATAGATAACGATATTCTAATTATTATTTTTTATTTATTTTTAACTCATTACTTAAATTATCATTATTAAATTATTTATTTTAATTTTTTTAATGATATAAAATTGATAATTAAAATGATAGATTAAAATTGGATAAAACAAAAAAGTTAAAATATCATTATTCTATAAAACATATATACAGAAAAAATCTTTTCAAAATAGAATAAGAATATATTTGTTTTTAGTTAAATACATAGGTGTTTTAATTTAGACTAATAATGAAAACAAATTCACACGCGTACGTGTGTTTTCTTTTTTTTTTATTACATGGTTTGAAATTTTTTATTAATTAAATTTGAATAAATAATTATTTAAAAAAAGTAAAATAGTAAAATAATTATTTTAATTTAAAAAATAGGTAAAATTAAAATAAATGGTTAAAACGGTAAGATAATGGTTTTAATTTAAGAAAAGACTACCAAAAAAGTAAAATTGGAAAAAATTATGTACACCAAAACGGAAAATAATAGTTGTAGATAGCTTTTTTTAAAAGGTAGGTAATTAGTTCATTGAACAAAGAATTATAAAATTTGAAAGTAAAATTATAAAATAATTTACGGTAATAAAAAGTAAAACTGGAAATGAAATGTGTATAAAAAGGTGGTTACAAAAACCAATTCTCTTTACGTATCACTAGCGTAACACAGGCGCAAGGCGCTATTGCGTCTGTGTATATATTTTTTATATTATATTATATATATATATATTAAAATTAAAGTGAAATATATCAGAACAGATAAAAGAATAATTATTGATAAATAAAGAAAAAAAGAAAAAATAAAAATATCTGATTTTATAAAAAAATTGTAAAAGTAACAGTCAATTTTTAAAAATTTAATAAATTATTATATTTAAAGGGATAAAATCGGTATTTTGAAAAGTGGACACAAAAAGGAGAATCCCCTTTATATATTTTTATAGATTATAGATAAAATAAAGACATGCGGCGGTTTTGTGTACGCACTTTTTAAATATGCGTGATGTGATATTATATTAATAGATAATAATATTGTAATATTATTAAGTTAATATATAAAATAAAATTATATTTATTAAAAATAAAGTGAAATATATTAGAAAAGATGAGAGAATAATTGTTGATAAATATGAAAAATAGAAGAAGCAGAGATAGACGATTTCATAAAAGAACTTGTAAAAATAACGGTCAATTTTTAAAAATTTAATAAATAATTATATTTTAAAGGGTAAAATTGAAATTTTGAAATATGAACATAAAAGAGGGGATCCTCTTTATATATTACTAGTGTAAACACAGGCGCTATCGCGCCTGCGTGTACGCATTTTTCGAATTATATTTATAATTGATGATATTGTAATGTTATTAAGTTAATGAACAAAATAAAAGTATATTTATA
>Ga0214543_1003651_pt1 | contig 29704 bp, 17 predicted proteins | sample CNSS2metaG_FD_160094 | JGI IMG/M metagenome (GOLD analysis project Ga0214543, IMG submission 160094) | Root nodule microbial communities from cowpea collected in UCLA plant growth center, Los Angeles, California, USA - CNSS2 | ecosystem: Host-associated > Plants > Roots > Nodule | place: USA... | reverse complement strand
ATTTTAAATTCTATAAATTTTAACATAATAATATATATATCATATGTGCCCCTTAAAAAAAAAGCTTTCCTCGGATAAGATTGTGTAACTCCTTTTTAAAATTAAAAAAAAAAAACAAAAAAAAAAGTTCACTGCTGCACTGAATCTGTTTCAATTCTTTTTCAAAATATAATAATAAAATAATGCACTGGTAATTAATTAATATTACCCCCTTAATTTGCTTCTATATTAATTTAAAGTATAATAAATAGCATATGAATTTATTATTAGTTGATGTGCGTGCCACACTAACCATTAACCATTAACCAAATTACCACGCTCTTGTTACCCCTCATCCACACCGAGGCTACTCGTTATCTCCGACTATATATATTCTACTAATAACTAACTAATTAGTCATTTTAATTCAATCCTAAATATCTTAATTATTTTCTATATTTTTTTTCTAGTGATACGATATTTAAATATCCTGACAAAAATTCAATTTTTGAATATTATACTATATTTGGTACAAAATAAATATCAAACATTAAATATGTTTATTTTTATTGCCTAAAACATATAATAGTACTAATAGTAATTATCTGAGCATTTACGTTTCTCCATTCACGAGTTAATATTTTACCAACAAAACGATATTTAAATAACTCTGGAGAAGGTAAAATTTAATATAGTATTAATTATAGTTATATTATGGATGGAAATAATAATAAAAGTTACTTGAGGAAATCTAACAAATCTCTTGGGTATTGTTTTGGGCCAGTGAGGGAGCTTGAATCTTGAGCTGGTTAACGTGTAAAATCAGAAACAACCAGATAATAAAGCTGGTAGAAAATACCGTCAAAATGTTAGTTACCATTTTTTTATTATTATTATTATTATTATTATTATTACATTTAACGTAACTTTTTAATAAAATTGATTTTTATTTGAATGAATAGAATGAGTGTTTGAAAAAAGTGGAAGAGGATGTGTTTTCAACATTTTGTTCCCACAGTTTTGATGAGTTTTAATTGATATTCATGTGTTGGGCACATTACGCAAAACTCATGCGTACGTAGTTCGTTTAGAATGGGTGATTCACGAAGGCATTGAAAGAGTGAGAAGACGAATTCCCTAAAAGTGTAATAGAAAAGACAGATGAACCACTTTTTGAAGAAGAGTAATGTTACGAAAACTAGTACGAAGTCAATACTCCTGAACTCAAACTTTCGCAAATATCTGAACCAAGTCGTCGTGTTAAAAATTTCAGCTTCTTATCACTTCATTACATCATACTTAAATTTAAGGTTGAATATTTTTTGTTGAAAATTACATACTTAAAAAGTTTATAATTAAGGTAAATAAAAATAATGGAAATTGAAAGAAAAAATGATAGAAGAGAGGAACATCCACCACGCACCACACGTTTTTTTGTTGGAGAGAAAAACATTATATGCACGTTTATGAATATCAGAAACAGTAATAAGAAAATGCAGAAAGTTGAGTTTGGGATCATGATTTTATTTTATTGGTTATATGGTAATTAACAAACATTAGATAATAAAAAAGAGAGGGAGATATGGATGATTTAATGTGTGAAAACATTATGAATTAGCAATGAGATTCCGTAACTCATGTACCACAATGTTTTTTCCACAATATCCGCTTATAATGTTTGGTAATAAACGTTTGGATGTGACAATTTGATGAGTCATTATATGTTGCGATTTGTCGTATTGGTATAGGTATATTGTGTTGCCAGAATTCAAATTCTTATTCAGATGGTCAAATGTTCAAATTCTTTTAACTTTTTCTACTTTCTTTCAATCTTTTCAATCTTCAAAGAAAGTTGAAGGAATTTTAATACTTTTTTTTTTGGAATGACATAAGTATTCCATAATATAACCAGTGTTGTGTTTGAGTTGTTTGATGAAAGTGGGATGTTGCTAAGTATTTGCTTTATAATTTTTACATGATTAAATCTTTCATAGTATGACAAGTAAATTCAGGAAAAATGGAGAATGAGGATATGAGGCATAATGAGTTTTCATCACACAATCAGCAGATATTATGATCAAACAAATACAAGATTGCGAGTCTAAAAAATATATACTTTAAATTTAATTTAATTCTATCAAATTAATAAGGTTTATTAACTTGTATATTGTAAATTAATATTATTTATAATTAATATGAAATTTTTAATAATATTTTTAAGATAAGAACTAAATATTTTTAGATAATTAAACAGGAATCATACGATAGTTCTAATAATTCTTGTGAGATATGTAATATATTTTTTTACACCGAAACATTCACATCTCAAATATGTAATTAGGTATAAATTTTTATAAATAATTCAATAATAACATAATAATAATTTGTGATATGATAGACTTGGTCAAACAAATATTATTATTTATAAAATCTAGATGATTATATGTTATATTAAAAAATAAATTTTAAATTTAACTCTAACTTGTAAAATAAGATTTATACTTATTTATATAATAAAATATTTAAATTATAATTTTTAAAATATTTGAAACTCTTTTATAAGTTTATAAAATTTTATGGTAAAATATTTCAAAAGGTTTAAAAACTTGAAATTACTAATTTGTTTATAACAACAATGACCAACATTCCTTAACTTTTTTTTTTTCTAAATTACTCTCATTCCACCAAAACATAAAAATTATAAATTTTGTTTTTATGTCATAAAAAACTCTATACATTTAATGAGATTTAGGCGTAAAAGATTAAAACTAGTTTTTTATTATAATTTATAGAAGTGTTTATATTTATTGTTTTATTACTTTTTTTATTGATAATTGAGTTTAGAAGGGGAAATAAAATTGAAAGGAACACGGAAAAACAACGGTTTTTCCTTTCATCCTACATGTTTTGTTTTGTAAACTACATTATGCACATTTGTGATGTGATTGAGAAATTTCAATGAATGTTATGCAAGTGGCTTTAAAGCCTTTTTATTTGTTTTCTATTATTGGTTGGCAGGTATAGATATTATGCAATGACCCTTTAAATTTCAGGCAACCATAATACATTTTGACACTTCGTCTTTTATTTTTCATAATGATTGTTTCAAAACAAAAGTCTTCTAATGTATGATTTAGTCATAAAACTCCATATTTAAATTAGGATTTTTATGCATTTTAACCCTTGCTCAATAACCAAATGTAACAGACGAGGGGATTATAGTTTATTTTTTTACTTTTTTTTTCAAAGATTAAAATATTAGAAAAAATAATCTTTAAGCAATTAGTACACTTATTATTAGAATAAAAGGTAATAAAATAATTATTTTAAATAGAGGGAGTATAAGCGTAATTTTGAGAAAACTTAGAAGGTATTATTGTACTTAGCTCCAAATAAAAAACAAAGCATTATTCGAATAAAGAGTATATTCGTGTCTTCTTAAAAATACTGAATAAATTAAATAGTCCATCACCACAAAATAAACCAGCTGAACGTACTATTTTGTGGTACAGAAATTACATGTTATAATTGTCATAAAATTATATATTTTCTCTTCTTATGATATTTTAAAATAAATTAAATTTATACGGGGACAAATTAATTATATTATCGCATAATACACGTCCCGTATAGAAACAAATTAGTTTCATTTATCATAATTTTTTTAAAATCCTAACATTTTTGTCGCAATACTCATCAATTTAATCACCATTCTTCATCCTTCTCAGAGTAAAAAATAAAAATGATATTTTTCTTTGCTTATTTGTTTTGCTATGTATATTCAATTAAATGTGTAATATTTGTTAACATTCAATTAAACAGATAGAATAACTTTTAATTGAATTATTTTGTGCCGAAATATATGATATGATTGAAAAATTTTGTTATAAATAATCATAATACATGAATGATATGATCACTTTTTTTATTGTTTAATTTAAATAGAATAATATCATGTATAAACTATATTTTATTTACGTTAAACATTTTCATATTGATGTTAAAATTAATCCCGAAAGATATTTTTTAATAAACTATTTCTTCCAACCACGTGTCTTCTATCTTTATATCCTTAAAATACGGCTTTCTAGTATTTTATTTCTTATATATATATATATATATATATATATATATATATATATATATATATATATATATTAATTAGTGAAATATTATTTTTAAGTGTATTTTGAAAAAAACAAATAAATAAAAAATAAGTTATTTTCATGAACATAATTACATATAAATTATATTTTATCCCTTATAATATTTTTAAACTATAGTATAAATTTACATCAACTTCAAATAAATAAATAGATAAAAATAGAGTGAGGAGAAAAAGAAAACACAAATAAACTATCAAAATAGCAGGAAGAGAAATTTATGTAGTTAAAAGATGCAACTATTTATATTTTTAAATGTTTCATTTTATATAATTAAACTTCTTAGTATAGTACAACGTGATGATTATACAATAGATATATAATATATTTAATTATCCTATTGTTATGTAACAAATGCGACTATGTAAAATATAAATGCCATATTTATTTATTAAAATAAGATCCTTATTTTTTGAAATTGTTTTTTCACGTTCTATTAAGCTTTTTTTTTTTAAATTGTGTTTACTTTGATATTTTTTCAATAGTACAGTTTAAATCGATAAAAACAAAATATATAACGTGAAATGTTTTGATTATAATTATTTGTGTCTTGATCAAATAAATTTTTGTTATTTTTATTTTAGTTAAATTTTATCAATTTAGTTTCATTCTTTATCATTCACTCTTTTATCATCATGTTCGTTATTTTTTTTTTTTTTGCATTTTATTTTATACATAAACATATCTGGTCTTTTCATTCATATTAGTTTTTATTTGCTGATAATTGAAAAAAGAATTATACTTCTCCTGTTTTTTTATCGGTTAAGACTCTTTTTTAACAAAATAGTAATTGGAAAGACTAAAAAGCAAACCATTTGAAAATTACAAATAAAAAATTAAAATTAGTACACTTACAATATTCTAAACATATTTATTTTATTTTTGTTAAATGTTAAGAACAAAAAAAACTTGACATAAAATTACTATTATAACAAGTTGTTTTTCATCAAGTTGTGCCACTAGTTCCAAGGATAGATCTCCACACAGTATTAAAAAGCGGTTGCCCTGCTATAACATGCCAACTATGGTTTCGTTTCATAAACTTAAAAACATTTTTTAAATTTAGACTTAATTAAGTCTCATATTATATATATATATATATATATATATGGACATTATAATTGATTTTTGTTTTAAATTAATATGTAAAATATTAAATATTTTTATATTTTAAATTGAATTGTTATATTGTTTTTTCTATTTATTAATTTTCAGTAAATTTACTTTTAACATAACTTTTACAAGAGGTCGTTGTTTGGCTGAGATAAGGTAAGTAGATATGATGTAACTTAAAATCATAGCATTTGAAATACACAGTAATTAAGATGTCACCGAAGTCTCTTTATTTCTAAATATTTTGTTTGTATAGAATAATTAAAATATTTTTAATTTTAATTTTTCTGTTTAGATAAAGTTATTTAATTTATATTTTAAGTTAAATTAACTTTATTTTTGAATTCGAGTTGAATTAGTTTGACCTTTGATTCGAGACGACTCATCTTGAATTTGGTTCACGCAGAATAAGTTTCATCTTTAACGTGGCTCGGCTCGACCTTTAACCAGGGACGACTCGACTTTCGTCATATACCAACTCGACTTCAATCGGGGCTAGCTTGGCTCAACCTTCAACGTGATCGACTCAGTTTGAGTTTTGGTCTGGAATGGTTCAGCTCAACCTTCAGTCAAAGTTAGTTTGTCTTGACCTTAGGATTGGGTTCATTGCGCTCAACCATTGGCCTAGGCCTAGTCGACTCGACTTTTTGCTTTGACCGAATGTTTCAAGTCAATACAGATTCATAATTGAGTCGAGTCAGTTCAGACTTGGTGTCGAGATGATTCAGCTTGAGCTGAAAGTCGATATGAGCCATCTTTTTGAACTTGTGGATATTTTTTATTCTGACCAATAAAGAATTTCACAACTTGTGAAATTTCAAATTTCTTATTTTTTTAATAAATTTCACATTCTGTCGTACTAATTATTTGAAACATCTTTTTAAAATGATTAAATTTTAATTTCCTTTTGATTTTTTCATCAAAATAAGTAAATTTATTACGAAAAATTTCAAACTCCAAATAAATAAATTATTCTCTTAAATTTTCTCATCCAAAACATTAGTATTATTTCATTGAATGCTAACGGTTCGATTAATTTTAGTGTCATTCTTAATTTCAAGTTTTAATAAACCAATAAAATTTAATAAAAATTCAATCAAAAACATCATAATCTATTTAAAATTTACCTAAAGCTTAGATTTCACTAAAACATGCAATTTAGCAACAATTTTCCATGAAAAACTTAAAATAATTACACGATTAGTGAGAATATTTTTAGAAATGAAAAAGTGATGGAGCTTATTCATTGGCCATTGGACGGACATAAAGGGTGGAAAACGAAGGGCCACAACTACAACAGTGCACAAGATAAGATGATTTCGTATGTTTCAGATAACGTATGATCACGACACTGCACCGTCCATTTTCTATACGTAACATGGTCGAAATGGCATGAACAATGCATCCAAATGGCATGAACAAATCCAATTTTACAATTAATTAATCAATCAATTATAACAATTAATTTTTTCTTTAGTGCCCTATGCATCAAATCAGACAAATTAATTAACCTAAACCAATGATCCTTAAGGTAGTTGTTCTAGCTGCTTCAACTTCGTTTTTTAAGTTCATATGCACCTCATTAAACCCTAAAGTATAAGTTAAAAAACTATTTTTCATCCAAAAGCAAATCTCCAACATTAGCATGTGCATTAGTTTGTGACTTAAACCAGTATTCACCTATAACTCCTCCACTCATTGGCGACATACATGTACTTTGTATTCATGTATTTATTTTAATCACCTCTTAATCATCGATTATCGAATTAATCACTAGATTCTCTTGCTTTTGCCTCAAATGGCCCTAAAAACAAAAGCTAAACAACTTCAAAAGCATTATTACATTAACCAAATTCCAAATACATGCACACTTTTATAAGCATTAACCACTTCTAGTGCATGATTTAGTGCACTTTCCTGAAAGAGTAGGTAAAAAAGTTAACCAATATAATTAAATTACAATATCTCCTCTTTCTGTTGTGCTCACACTGTCATGTTCTCTATATTTTGATAACAATTTGTAATTTATATATTTTTACCAATAGGAATTTAAAGCATAGAAAAAGAGTTTTGTTAGTTTATATACTACATTCATCATGAAACCTATATTTAATGATATATATATACATATACTTGAAAAGTTTCAAAACCAATTAGTCTATGAATTATTTAATGGACACAAAAAGTCATAATAAACTCGGAGTCCCTTCCAACCAACGTACATTGTGATTAAAACATTTAATGAAATGCACTTTATTGATTTTAAAGTAAATACCTAATTTAGTGTTCAAGAAAAAAATGGTTGACTTAATCCTATCCTATTTAATACTGTTTTATATCGAGTTTGTTTGTTTCTTTTGTGTTTTCAAAAATGTTGTCTTTATATTTTAGAAAATTCACAATTTTGTAGTTCAGTTATTAATTATTTGTGTTTATCTTTTTTTTTTCTTTCTTTTTTTTCATTACGGCGTCATTGAATCCTAAAACTAGCACATGTTTAAGGTAACTTTAAGAAATAGTTTAATTAATCAAATTATGAAAAATGTATATGTGTGAAAAATTAAAATTTGACCATTATTGAAGTTATTTTGATTAAAACCATGAAGAAAAAGACCAAAAAATACGGATTATACACAATATGACTAACTTAAGTTTTTTGTTAACTCTTTAATATCATAATTTGTTTCTGAATCAAATATCTGATCATCAAAATATGTTTTTTCATATATTAATTTATATGTATTAGTTTCATATTTGATGGGACTAAATTAATAAAAAGAATATGAGATTTTTTTTGCCTGTCCTCATTTTATTAAAGGTTGACCTTAAAATTAGTAATTTTATTTTGGTTTAAATATTTTTTTTCTTGTTGCAGATAGTACTCATTTTGACATAATGTTTATAATAGTTATTATTTGTAGTGAATATTTAAAATAGTTCTCATTTTTGCAATTCGTATTTTATTTGTTTTTTTTTTAAATTATTAATGGAGCATTGTACAAATAACACGTAACACACAATAATACAAACTGTGTCACTTGTTCCGTTAATGATTTAAAAATCAAATAAAATACAAATTACAAGAATGAAGATCATCTTTAACCTTCGATAAAAATGAAGACCAAAGGTATTTAAGCCTTTTATTTTTTTACGGAAATGAAAATAGAAGAAGATTATTTTCAATGAATTAGTTAATATGTAAGTGTACATATAAAATATACCGATAAGTTATAGCGATAGGTGGTGAAAATTACAGTGGAGAAAACACTGGTGTTTCAAAAAGAGAATAGACAAATCTGACATCTTCGTATCTATAATATTTAACAATATTAAATAATTAAATAATAGTGAACAATCCAATAGTTGAACTCGAGTGGCGGCGTGTGGGTGGGTTGATTCAGAATCCAAATCGCGGCAACAATGGGGCGGGGGTGGTGGTGGAAAGTGGCGTTGTTGGCGGTGGCAGTGGCGGCGTGGAGAGGGTGGCAAGGCGGTGGATGGGACAGGGAGGCGTCTTTCAAGTTGGCGAGAGAATGGTCGGAGAAGTTAGGGATTTGGGCGATCCCTTTGTACTTGTCGCTCCACACGATCTCCATCGCCCTCTGTTTGCCCTCTGCAATCTTCTTCGAAACCGCCGCTCCTCTTCTCTTCGGCTTTTTCCCTTCCGTCTTGTGCGTCTTCTCCGCCAAAATCCTCGCCGCCTCACTCTCCTTCTCCATCGGCAGGTTTGTACCTCTTCTTCACGTCACTTCGCTTATTTTTTATTTGGGAGAACAATTAGAACTACTGTAGTCGTTGACTTTGCTTTCAATGTGCTTTTAGCTTGTTAATTGTCAATTCGTTATTAAGGAACGATTAATTGATAGTTGATTTTGGCCTAGGAACACTAGCTGTGGTTGATCAAACTAATTCTCGGAATTTCTGTTATTTTCTGGCTGCATTTAAGACTGATTAGCTCATGTTTAAGTGTTTAGCCAGTTACCGCAATGGAAACTATCTGATTGATCCGAACAATTTGGAGATCACGTCTTGCTTGATTAGTCCAGTGAGTAGAGGGAACAATGAGTTATCCTCTGCTGTTAGTCCTCATTTAGGTTTTAAAGTATGACAGCGATTTTGTTGTGTTTTGAGGGAAAATAAGGATAAACGTGGCCATAATTGTGGTTTCAGACATAAAAAGATCTAGATATTGTGGTGGTTGAAACCGTGGTTGTGGACTGTTTTTTAACACCTTGGTCCTCTTCAATCTTGTTCATTTGATGGCTCTAAAAAACTTAATTGGAATTTGGATTTCCTTTTGTCTATGGAAAAGGAGTGCCACGAACTTTAGTATCGTTGTCTATTTGGTGTTTTCCTGTTTAAGTTAAGCTTTATGCCTTTTATTGTGGGAATCTTTTGGGCAAATATTGTAAGCAAAATAGCGTAGGCAAATTTGTGCTGACTTGTGTTTGTTTTATCTTTTTTGTTTTCTTTGCAGAGGTTATATTCTCCTATTTGGTCTTTCTGACTATTTTTCGCTTTGCATTTCAATATAAACTATTACCCTATATATGAGTATAAAATAATTAGAGAAACAATGACACACTTTGGAACACAACCCTTTTAATACACTTCTTGCTACTATAATCTGAAATAATCCATGATAATAAAGTTGTATGAGTCCCCCTTCATATTTAATGAACATCACTGATTATTTTGTAGTTTTTAACCAATTTCAATCAGTACAAATTGTCTTAGGGTACCATGTCGATGACCTTCGTAATTATAAACATTTGCTAACTGTTAACTCATGTTAAGGAAGTAATAACCAGTATGTGGTAACCCGGTTTTAGAAGACAGAAATTGGATTGGTTCGGTGTCCTTGGTTAGTTTGTAGAGGTTTTGGTGCTGGCATTGTACCAAAACATTTGTGAATTTGTTGAAACCCTGAGTCTATCTATGTTTACGTAAATTGTATCTCCGCCTCAGGCTCAAGTAGGTGGACCTAATTTACGTCCTTGGGAATGGGAAGAATAATAGACGTCTAATTCAAGTTGGGCACAAAACGTGTTGAGTTCTTCTTTATTGCTTTATCAGAATAGATATTCAAGAAAATCATCGCCATTTTAGTTTTTTTGCATATTTGACTTTACCACCGACTGCCAATAAGAGCTGCCAGTGTATATACAAGTCAACAATAAACGCTAATTCATAGGTTTAGTGAACGGGGCTTTTACTTGAATACTATTATAGTTTAACTAGTCTAGTTAGTAACAAAGGTATACACGCGTTAATGACGTATGGTCGATTTAATTGCATGTGCTAACTTAAGCTTGCATGTAATTTCTAGGGTGTTTCTCTCTGTTTGTCTATGCTGAATTTTGGGTTCTTTCAGGTTGGTATTCAGGAGTTCAAGCTCAGCAATGGAGTGGGCCAAAAGAAACAGATATTTTCACATGATCTCTAGAGGAGTTGAGCGAGATGGTTGGAAATTTGTTCTTCTTGCTCGCTTCTCACCTGTGCCCTCTTATGTTATTAACTATACCTTAGCGGCTACTGAAGTTCGGTTTCTTTTGGATTTTCTTCTTCCTACCTCCATTGGATGTCTTCCCATGATCTTGCAGAATACATCTATAGGAAGCCTTGCTGGTGCTGCTGTTGCTACGGCCTCTGGCTCAAAGAAATCTCAAATTTGGTCCTACTTTTTTCCTGTAGTTGGTATTTTGTCTAGTGTACTTATTTCTCTGAGAATTAAAAAGTATTCCACCCAAGTTTCAGTACCTGAAAACCCTCCCACCAAAAGTAACACCGATGATTAGTGACCTACCTTATCTGATAGTGAAGAGACGGAGTACCTTAGAAAAGGTCAAGGATCATCATTTATTTAGTATTATTAACATTATACACACACACACACCCTATAAATGTATTTGTTGTGACTTGATCATCGTTTAGTATGTGGTAGTTGCACTTGACAGTCCAGTAATGTAGACTTTGGTTGGAGAGATTTTGTTTAATTTTATTTAAACCCTTTCTCCAGATACAGTAGTTGAACGTGCACAATAATTCTTAGCAGAATCGTTCACGAACTGAGCTGGGGTGTTAGGTAGTAAGTGTGGGTGATTGGTGGTCCTATGTGAACCTTTTCCGTACTAAAACCTCCGAGTAACGATCCAGCGGTACAATTACGCAGCTTTGTGAATGAATGTGAAGAATATATTATGATATATGATGTTATCCGTAGCATTATAAAATGTTTGAATTCTATCAAAAAGTGTCACAAACACAGGTAGCTTCATTTGAGACCATGCTAGAGAATGACTACAAAAAAAAGACCGATGCATATTTGTGTGCAATTATTAAGAGTTATTGGACCGAATGATATTTATTTATTCATTTGAAAAGGTTTGAACACCGAAGAGCAGTATCTAAAAAAAGAAGAAATGGAGTGAATTGTACGCCACCAGGAGGAGGAGGAGGAGGCAAGAAAATAATCTTGGATATTAATGAGGACGATAATGATTCCTGCACAAGTGCTGTTGCATAGCGTAAATGCGCGTAACAGGTGGCTGCACTGGCATTTAAGGGGAACCACCCGTCCCATCGGTCATTATCATGGGACTTAATTAAGCTTCATATGTGAAAGTGCAGGCATCACAGTTTCAAAATTATACGATGCCGACAACAAAATAGGAGTGAATATCATCCTCCTACGAAAACTCCTCTTCAAGCTGTAATGTAATTAGGTTTTACGTTCAAGTTGTTCCTAACGTAAGTCACTCTGTGTCTGTGACATACTGATGCAAGATCGAAGAGACAGGCAAGTGTACCCACGCACAAAACACACCTCTTCGGACGAAAGACACATCGCGCTTTCTTCCAGCACAACTTGTTGCGTGTTTGGTTCCACTGTCTGACACAAGTTGGACTCGTCTCAATAAGTTACTTCCTTCTGTAACTTTTGGATTTGACACAAAAAATAATGAGGATATTTATGCCCATCTACCAAACACTTTTTTTCTTTTTTAACTCAATCTAAACCATAGCTTCTCTATTTCATTTTATAGCAGCTTAATTACCCATTATTAGGAAAATTAAGGCTGTAATTAAAACTCTCAATTATTGTAGAATGCAAGAACAAAGAAGCAGATGGGAAATAGCGCACATAGAACACAAGTCTTCCAAGGTAGGCACGACGCGTTTCTTTGAGCCCAAATATATACAAGCCACACTGTAGGTTTCTACTTTTTGGATCTTTTTGTAATAGTCCACATGGAGCGGTCTTAACAAAAATGAAATGACACTTGGAAAATACTTAGCCTTTTCTTTTGGCACCTGCACTACACCTCTCCATTAAACTGGACTGATAAAAATGAACTTTTAAAATTTTTACACTCTGAAAAATGTTATCTTGATGTATTAAAAAGTTTTCCGATTAAATATTTGAAGACCTTCTAGAAAAAAAAATGTATTTTGAAAAAATTATAACTTTTGTATTTTCAGAACAGAACATTTTAGAATAAATTTTAAACTATTGGAAACATTTACTTCATGGTAATAAATCTTACTCCACAGTATTTTAGAATTATCGTGTCGTAATACATTTTTTTCAGAATGTGACGTGTAATAAATTTACGAAAAGTGTAAGAACTTTAAAATCATTTGGTAATTGCATTAAAAGGATGGAGGTGCGAAAAGCAAAGGCGAGAATATTTTTGGTGAAAAAAGGGGTGAGTGAGAATAAGATGGGAAAAGTGCCAGAAAAGAAATAGCACAGTGTAAGCCCAATAAAGGAGCGCGGCAATGTTTGAGAAAATGAAGGCCCACGAAATGCAGAGACAGAGACAGAAGAGAAGCAACGAGTTTGACCAAAGAAAAAATAGAGTTGAGAAGGAGTTTACTGTAGCTAGTTCCGGTGCGGATGAATGTACGAATGAATGAATGAAGTGATCGATTAGCTTCTTCACCGATCGAGTTTTGGTGAGAGGAGCAAAGTGAAGAAGAAATTGTAAAATGCTGCAACCACGCGCATTTCGCCCCCACATATCCTTGGCCTCATCCAACAGCGCCCCCTCCTTCTCCTCCTCCTCCTCCCCAAACCCTAACGACTCCCACCCTTCGCCGTCGCGTCACGCCCACGGCAATGGCGTCTCCTCCGCCTCCGCCTCCAGATCCCTCAAAACCCCCTCATCATTCGCCCACAACTACTGGATCGCCATCGCCCTGGTCCCATCCGCCCTCTTCCTCCTCGACCTCGGCGGCACCCCCGTCGTCGCCACCCTCGTCGTTGGTTTAATGATCTCCTACATCCTCGACGCCCTCAGCCTCAAGCCCGCTGCCTTCTTCGCCGTGTGGTTCTCCCTTATCTTCGCCCAACTCGCCTTCTTCCTCTCCGCCTCCTCCTCCCTCCTCGCCGCCTTCAACTCCTCCGTCGCTGTCGCTGCCATCGCCTCCTTCCTCTGCGCCCACACCACCTTTCTCCTCGGCGTCTGGTCCTCTCTCCAGTTCAGGTGGCTCCTCCTCGAAAACCCTTCCATCGCCGTTGCCCTCGAGCGCCTGCTCTTCGCCTGCCTCCCCATCTCCGCCTCCTCCCTCTTCGCCTGGGCTGCCATCGCCGCCGTCGGAATCAACAACGCCGCCTACTACCTCGCCGCCTTCAACTGCTGCTTTTACTGGCTCTTCTCCGTCCCTCGCGTCTCCTCCTTCAAGACCAAACACGAGGCCAGGTATCACGGCGGCGAGGCTCCCCGTGACAGCTTCATCCTCGGCCCCCTGGAGAGTTGCATCCACACACTGAACCTTCTCTTCGTTCCTCTCCTGTTTCACATTGCCTCCCATTACAATCTCCTTCTTTCTTCCGCTGCTTCCTTCTGCGACCTCATCCTCCTCTTCTTTCTTCCCTTCCTCTTTCAGCTCTATGCTTCCACCAGAGGGGCGCTCTGGTGGGTCACCAGCAACCCCAACCAGCTCCACAGCATTCGTATCGTCAATGGCGCTGTTGCTTTGGTTTTTGCCGTCGTTGCATTGGAGGTCAGGGTGGTTTTCCATGCCTTTGGGAGGTACATTCAGGTGCCCCCGCCGCTGAATTATGTTCTTGTGACTATTACCATGCTTGGAGGGTCTGCTGCTGCGGGTGCTTATGCCATGGGTTTGGTTTCCGATGCCCTCAGCTCTGTTGCCTTCACTACTTCTGCTATTGTGGTCAGTGCTGCTGGAGCAGTTGTTGTGGGGTTTCCCTTGCTGGTAAGCAGATTTAGAATTGTTAATTTTATTCACCGTTTAGTCTTTAGATTTTTGCTTCGTTGTGAAGCTACTTGGTGTAGGAGCGAGCTAGTGTTACAATTACAAGTTTTATTAAATTGTTGGTCAAACCCCTTTGACGCCTGTCATTGTAACAAATTCATTGTGTATTGTCCTGAAACAATTTTTCCTTAACGTGTGTTTTTTGGCACACTTGGGTGGAAACGTGGATCTAATATGTATACGCGATGATGGGAAAATTACAGATCATTAGATTCAAGTTAGCCTCAGAAGTCGGCATGTTCTTTTTTTTTTTTTCTAAAAGCTTTATAGCTTCATTATAAATTTAGAGTAGAAATCTGTGTAAACTATAGTCATCTTTTATATTTTTTCTTTTATTTCACTATTGACCACTGAAAGTGCTGCTGGCGTATACAATAATTGTTGGTAATTAGGATAAGTAAATGAGGCCATTCTGTGTATATTATTCTAGTTTAACATATATAGTAAATTAGAATGGCTATGAATAAAGTTACGTTTTGGACATCATTATACAAAACTGAGACAGCACCCAAACAGACCCAATTCTAACCCCATGATCCCCCCACACGGCTTGTAAATTTCTTACTCTCATCTGTCTATATGCTATACTGTCACCTTTTAACAAAAGTCATTATCCTGACCTATTACATTCTAAACCTTCAAATGTTTTCGTCAACATCTCCCCTTTAAAGGCACATATTCTTGCACTGTGTACTAGATTACGTCTGTATATTTCCATTTGGTGCATTTTTTTAATCTATTCCGAGCTGAATAAAATATGTATAGTAGTCAAGGTTAGAGGTTTAAAAATACAGTTAAAAAATGTTAAGCTTCTTGCAACGTTTTGAAGAAAACATTAGATGTACAGTAGGATCCATCTAAAGATATACCATATATATATATATATATATATATATATATATATATATTGTGTGACGTGTTTGATTAGAGGGTGAGCTTGGGCAAAATGGTGAGATTTGTGGTGGCTTGGCTGCTCCTTTTTGTTACTTGTTTGGTTGGTATTATCTTGATTGGTTAGATACTTCTATAAATCAAGAACCAAATCAATCAGTGTTGCCATAGAAAGAGCTGATCCAAACTCCTTTTCCACTTATCCACCAGTTTGATCAAGTTGATGCTGTTTGATTATGTCCCTAATCTGTTCGTAAGTTGAGATTCAATCTGCACACACACATATTGGTGCTTAATCTTGTTGACTTATATGTTTTATGATAGGCAAGCCTTAGTTGGTTGTTTTGGTTTTATTAGTAATTTTATTGTATTATAATTTTTTCATGGTAGTGCAATATAAAATTTTCTGATGTAAGTATGCTTATCTCGTGCTATTGTTTTGTATTAGTATGGGAAACGCAGATTTATGCCAATACATATTCAAGGTCAATCTTTTGATTTCTGGGTGTGCTGGCACACAGAGATATGGTGGAGATCAGGTTATGTAAACCATTAAGCAATAAGCAGTTTTAACATCTAGGTTACCTGGGTTTAAGCTCCTTAGTTCAGTCTTAAATATAAGTGAGAAATGGACTTTCCGAGCCTTATAGTAATTAAAACTGGTATGCTTAATTTTAATGCAAATTTCGGTTTTATATGTATTAAATAATTAATCCTTGTAACATTTGAATTATATTTGCTAGTGTTCTTTAGCACAGCTGCTGATCCACTAAACCACCTGTCTAAGATGTGGAAAGCAGAAAACCTAGCTTAATATGCTGTTATTCATATTGCTTCATGAAATAACTGGTTGGTTAACTGCCTGCATTTTTCTTAAGAATTCAACTTTTGGAGTGCTGACTTCGTTGGTGGATGATGATAATATTGCTTATGTTTGGGTTAATATATATTTTTTCCAAATAACACATTTAGATTTTCTTTCTTTTTCTGACATATTTCACCCTTTGATTTGCAGTTCCTCCCTCTCCCTGCAGTTGCGGGCTTTTATTTGGCTCGGTTTTTTGAAAAGAAGAGCCTAGTGTCATACTTTGCTTTTGTTGTTCTTGGAAGCTTGATGGTTACATGGTTTGTTCTGCACAACTTCTGGGATTTAAACATTTGGATGGCAGGGATGTCCCTTAAATCTTTTTGCAAACTCATAATAGCAAATTCTGTCTTGGCTATGGCTATTCCTGGTTTGGCTCTACTACCTTCAAAGTTGAACCTTTTATCTGAGGCCAGTCTGATAAGTCATGCGCTGCTCTTATGCTACATTGAGAACCGTTTTTTCAATTATTCTAGCATCTACTATTATGGATTTGAGGATGAGGTGATGTATCCTAGCTATATGGTTGTGATGACAACTTTATTGGGTTTGGCTTTGGTGAGAAGGCTATCCGTGGATAATCGAATTGGAGGAAAAGCAGTTTGGATTTTGACTTGCCTCTATTTTTCAAAGATAGCCATGTTGTTTATTTCATCAAAGTCTGTTGTATGGGTTTCAGCAGTTCTCTTGTTGGCTGTTTCCCCTCCATTGCTTCTTTACAGGTAACTTTGTCAGTCTCTGGAATTTGTCAGTTTTGGGGGATCCTACCTTAAGTAACCTACATATTTTTGACCTCTAGACTTTATTTTCAAACTTGTGGTAATTCACTGTTGTTGGATTTTGTAGGGAAAGATCAAAAACAACTTCTAGGATGAAACCATGGCAAGGTTATGCACACGCCTGTGTAGTTGCCTTGTCTGTATGGTTCTGCCGTGAAACAATTTTTGAAGCTCTCCAGTGGTGGAATGGAAGGTCTCCTTCTGATGGTTTAATTTTGGGATTCTGTATACTGTTGACCGGATTGGCTTGTGTTCCAATTGTTGCTATTCATTTCTCACATGTTTTGGTATGTGTATCTATCTAATCCTGTGTTTTTCATTGTTTATTTTGGGAATGGGGATTTTATGACATCCATTATAATTTGCTAACTTTTGCCAGTAAATTGATTCACGACCAAGTAAACATTATCTGTGTTTGACAAAGTAATCAGTCATGTCTTTATTTTTTAGCTGCTTCTAAAGATTGACCATAAGCTGTTGTTTTCTTTTCAGTCTGCCAAAAGATGTCTAGTGCTGGTAGTCGCGACTGGTCTACTTTTTATTCTGATGCAGCCCCCTCTTCCTGTGTCATTGAGTTACCAGTCAGACCTGATCAAGACTGCCCGTCACTCTGCTGATGATATCTCAATTTATGGATATACAGCTGGCAAGCCTACCTGGCCTTCTTGGCTTCTTATTATTGCAATTTTGCTGACTCTGGCATCAGTTACATCCATTATACCCATCAAGTACATTGTTGAATTACGGACATTTTACTCCATTGCTATGGGGATTGCCCTTGGTATTTATATTGCTGCTGAATACTTTCTCTGGGCTGGCGTTCTGCATGTTCTCATTGTTGTCACTATGGTTTGTGCCTCCGTTTTTGTTGTCTTCACTCATCTGCCCTCTGCTACAAGCACAAAGGTTTTACCCTGGGTGTTTGCTCTACTTGTGGCTCTCTTTCCTGTTACTTATCTTTTGGAGGGCCAGCTGAGAATTAGAAATATTATTGAAGAAAGTGAGCTGGGAACTTTGGGTGAGGAGGAGAAGAAGCTTACAACATTGCTAGCAATTGAGGGTGCCCGGATATCTCTTCTAGGTTTGTATGCAGCAATCTTCATGCTTATAGCTTTGGAGATAAAGTATAAACTTGCTTCGATTTTGCGGGAGAAGGCTATTGATTCAGGTGGAGTCAGACAAAATCATGCTAATCAAAATGCATCTTCTACTTTCCTGCCAAGAATGAGGTTTATGCAGCATCGTCGGGCTACTACAGCACCATCCTTTACAATAAAGAGGATGGCTGCAGATGGAGCCTGGATGCCAGCTGTTGGAAATGTTGCCACAGTATTGTGCTTTGCTATATGTCTTGTCCTGAATGTTAATCTTACCGGTGGCTCAAACCGTGCCATATTTTTCCTGGCTCCCATCCTTCTGCTACTTAATCAGGACTCTGATTTTGTTGCTGGTTTTGGGGACAAACATAGATACTTTCCTGTGACTGTAGTCATATCAGCCTACTTTGTTTTAACTACCCTCTACAGCATATGGGAAGACGTTTGGCAAGGAAATAGTGGATGGGGTCTTCAAATTGGTGGACCAGACTGGATTTTCGTGGTGAAGAATTTAGCCCTTCTCATTCTTACATTTCCCAGTCATATACTTTTCAACAGGTACGTGTGGAGCCATACAAAGCAAAGTGACTCACCCCCGTGGATAACTTTGCCTCTTAATCTGCTTCCCATTGCATGTACAGATGTACTCAAGATTAAGATCTTGGGTATATTAGGAGTTATATATTCCCTGGCTCAGTATCTAATTACTAGGCAACAGTATATCTCTGGTCTAAAATACATCTAAACGACCGTCATATATTCTGTACGATATGTTTGTCAATTTAGGTATTGATGCACATGCTTGTCTTACCTAAATTTGTATGAGGAATATGGTGAAATGCATTTTTGCTATTACTTTTAACACATCCTGAAAATTTCAAATCAGTTTTCCTTGATGAGTTATAGTTTGGCTACTCGTATCTTAGTGTGGTTTGACGCATCTTTTGACGTGTCTGATGCTTCTGTGGAAATCAATCGAATTGATATGAAAATTATGATTTACCCTTGTTCTTGCTATCGTATTGGATGTGCTCACGAATACCAAATCGTTATTAGGAATTACGGAATGGTTTCTGTTTGTTAGCTTGATCTGATCAGTAGTCGTAGTTAACATTTTTGCGTTCGTGAGAATGATGTATACAATAATAGAGAACTTGTATTTGATTTTATTATGGTGGTCATAGCAGAGTTGTACAAGGAACGAAATTAGTCTTTAGCTTAATGGGCTAGGAAAACTTGTGTCTAGACAAAATATGTATGAAATACACTGTTATAAGCTTGTAATGGAGGGTTGAGCCTTGATACACTATTTTTTTTGGATTTTCGGTTTCATAGGAGTGTATTTTGTGCACTACACATCCTTTGACTGGTCTTCCTTTATAGCACCTCTTACATGTTCCAAGTTATTCAAGTCAAGCTTCTATGAAGTTAATTGCTTTGAAAAGCCAATATGTATTGGACAAACCGCCACATTAAAACTTCAATATGCATTTTTAATTCATACGATATTGAAAATATTAGTTCAGAAAGATAGTTTCACAATGAGTTAGTGTGTTAAACATATTAAATTTTTAAAATAAATATTATTTTTTGATTTCTTTTATGTATTTAGCAATACATAATATATAAGAATTAAACTTCATAATGAATAATTAAAGATTTCATATAATATATAATGTACACTGAATTAAAAGATAAAAAATCAGTCCAATTCGAGTTCTATTTTTTAATTTATTATAAAATATTTCATTTTATCAACTCTATTTAACTTGAGCTTGTGATGGCTTGAGGTAATTCATAAGCTCATTTTGCTGAACCTTCAAACTTCTCTCTAGTTTTTAAATGCATATTATGTTTTTGGATAAATGACCTTCATCTCCCTAATATTTTAACATTTTAATCTTTATGACGCTCACCTTATCATATTGAAACCATTCAATTTGTTTGTTTACAGAAAATATTTAATTTTTATATTTTCAATTTATAATTTTTTTAATTTAAATTTTAGTTAATGTAACATTTTAAAACAATTAAGGGAGTTGACTGGCATTTTTTTAGGAAAATATAAGTTAAATATGTGTAGTTACTAAAAACATGAGGAATGAATGTTTATTTAGAAGATAAGTATAAGTATGTATATCATTTTACTGAAAACATAAAGGGAATACTTATTTATTTTAAAACAAAAAATTACAAATGTGGTTTAATATAAACTCAATTAGAAAAAGATAATACAATTCTGTTTCCTAGTTAAATTTTTTTAATGCAACATTAGGATAAAAATGTTTTTTAAGTAAGGTCTCTTTTAGTTCATACTATAGGGGTGATAGAAAAGATCAACATCATTTCTCTTATCAAGGAATTTCTTCCTGCACCTCTATGTTTTCTTTCACCACCCTATACTTTCTAAAATTTTAATTATACCGCATTTGAAATTAATAGAAAAGAATGATATATGATTTTTTTTTATTTTAATTATAGTTTCGATTATGTAATACTTAGATATTTTAGATTGTAATTCAGAAATATTAATTTTATATATTTTGAATTTCATAATATGAAATGTATATTTGCATTTGAAACTTTACATCCATAATGTAAATTCGGCATATTACGTTCTGACCATAATACAAATTTATATTTTTAATTATATAATCTGTATGCAAATTTAAAAGATAATTTAAAATGGAAATTATATTTTAGATTGTATGATATATAAAATTCATACTCTGGATTGTATAATGGTGATGCAAATTTAAAATATAATTCAAAATATAATTTTCCGTTATGAATTTTATAGTCCAAAATTAAATTTTGCATTACAGTGTAACAATATTAAATATCAATTAAAGTTAAAGGGTGAAGCTTCTCATATATACTAAAAGTAGAGATATTAAAATGAGTTAATCTAGCTCATACGAATTGGATCACTACAGGTTAAGATAAAAGAGTATCAACTCAACTTGTTTTTTTTGAGTCAAAAATTTTAGAATCAATTTACCAAATGTTGATGAGTTAATGGATTAACTCATTTACAAATATTTTATTTTACAATATATTTTATATATTTATTTGAGAGTGGATTGACTTAATTTATTTTTTTATAATAGTATATCTAAAGTGTTTACCTAATTATTCAAATATTATTATAAATATAGTAGTTAAACATTTAAATATCAACATATATAACTTGACAAAGCAGATAAATTAAACATCCAAACCAAACTATTAAAACATTATTGAACATCCTAATATCTAAAAAATCAATTTGTTAATGTATATGATTAAAAGTAATAAATAATCATAATAATTTTAAAAAAATGATAAAAATTAATAAAATGTTGTTGGTGGGTTATAAGTCATCATCTTGAATCCGGCTTGAATCACCAGGTTAAGTGAAGTTCAATTCACCTTCAACCCGGCTCGAATCCAGATTAAGTTTAACTTACTTTTGAAAAAACTGAAAATTTTTAACCCAATCCTACTCAAACCAATGATGAACCGACTCACCGAAAGATTAAAATCCATTTAAACATTTTGAATCATCTTTTTCTTAATTTTTTTTTACTCTTTCGGTCCAAACAAGTATGGGACTAGAAATATGAACTTATGGGACGCTGCTTTATATTCCTAACTAACAACATTTTTTCCTATACCAACTCTGCATTTTCAATTTTAATAATGTTTGGTAGTATATAAAATCAATTATATTAAAATTTAACTATAGAAAAATTAATGATCCTTCTTCTGCATTTTAATAAGTCCACACTTTTGCTGAACTGGTGATTAATCAGCACGAAAAACCAAAGAAAATATTTTGCAACAAAGAAAGGTGATTGAAAAGAAACCTAGGAAAAAAAAAGGAAAAAGAATATTTCAAACTTTGTCTTCTCCAAACTTTGAAAGATTCCTCTTAGGAAGATACTGAAAAAGCTGTTTCCTCTTTCTCTCTTGCTTTCCAGGTTTTGCTAACTAAAATGATTCCGTTGACATTTTCAGGTACCACAAACACTGCATTTCTCTGATTCACTTCCAAAATATTCATCCTCTTCAATTTTCTCTTCAAAATATTTATTTTCTTTTCTTCTTTTTCTACTTTATATGTTCTTCAAAATAACACCCTCATTCTTCTATTTTTCTTCTTTCTCTTTTCCTCTGCACAGTGTTTTAAATTATTTTTGGATACATATATAATTCAATTATGTTATGTAAGTAAGATAATTGCATGTTATTTACTTTAGTATATTATGAACTCTAATTTTTAGTTTTGAAACATTTTATACTTTTAACTCAATTTTTTTTTATAGAAGTATATAATTTATTTCACTATCATGTCACAAGCAATGATTATTATTTGTACTGCAATTTGTTTCTTAAATATTATCATCACATTTTTTAAAAAAGAAAGCACAATATTTATTATAATATATTAAAAATAAAATAAATTATGTTTGATTACCTAATTTATATAAAATAATAATTGATATATCACTACACACTCAATCATGTTAATTGATTTTATTACTTTATTAGGGATTTCATCCCAAACTAATCAAAGTTAATAATAAGAATTAAAAAACATTAAAAGGATTATATCCTTTGAAACATAATATTTGTATATTAATGTAATTACAAAGCTAGAAACTTTCTATATGAAATTATTGTACTCATATATAAACAGAATATTTGAGAGGGATATTGTGAAAAGGAAGAAAAAAAATCATGTGGATCGAAAATAAAAGAATATGTTGGATAGATATAGATTTAGAAAAGCAAAATGTGATATTAAAAATTCTGATTCTTACTTTATGCCACCTTTTAGCTCTTGGAGTGGAGAAACAAAAGAAGATATTCTTAAAATCATACTTTGCACATTTTAGAATATGTTTGAATCACTCAACAATTTATCATTTGCCTCCACGCATTTAGAATAATAACAAAATTCTATCTTTATTTCTTACTTCCACATAAATAAATATCATAGTCACCGTCACCACACAATTACGTAACTTTCACATTTTCATAAGATAAGTATCATACATTCTTCGTTCCCAGAAATCTGAAATTTCGTAATATTTGTGTCTAATTCAACTCTACAAAATTAACTTATAAAATAAAATTTATATCTTAATTATATATTATAAAATTGTCTTATTTTTATTTGACGTGAATCTTTCGATGTAACGTGTGAAATTAAAGTAACAATAAAGTAATTGGGGATAAATCAATATAATATTCATTTTCAGACTTAGTTGAATTTAAAATTTTGCAAAAAGAGATAAAATAATGTATTTACCTCATATTATGGTTCAATTTTAAATTTTTTTGATATAAACTATAATTTAATGATCTCATTATCGAAATTGAAGTGACAATATAATATTTAAGAAAAGTTATTATACATTGTCATTGTTATTTTTGCTACGAGTGGACATATTCTGACAATGATACTTTGCATATTTTCGAATAATTGAATCAGCGAAGAATTTTATCATCTACTTTCGTATCTGCCTCCACAAATCTAGAATAAGGAAATTCTCTCTTTATTTCTTACTCCCTCAAAAAAAAGTATAAGTGGACCATCATACTATGCTTCACATATTCATAAAATAAAAAATAAATTTGATTCAAAAACAAATCATTTTTCAATGAGGGACTCCAACAATCCCATACAAACAATACAACAACCAATTTACCCACAAACTTGTAAAATAAAAATATAAAATCTTGAATGTACTTCGTACCATTTTAATAATCCGAAATACACACCTAATTTAAGGTATATATATATAAATTTTATATTGAATAAAAATAAAAAACTATACAAAATATAAAGAAAAAAAATATTCATAAATTTATTGTTTTATGATTTTTAATTCGATGCAGTAGTGTTAATTTCTTATGATAATTAGACTTATGTTTTAATTGTATTTAATTTTTTTAGGTAAATTCTTTGTTGAAAGATCGATTATTGATATTAAATTTGAGTGTTCATCCATTGTAAGAAAATATTATATTATTGATGAAATTTTATCAATAAAAAGAATATGTTTGTAAAATAGGATTTATTAACAAATTTTATCGATGGAATTTTTTCTTTTTTGTAAAATAGAATTTATCACCAAATTTAAGGATTTTAATTACAGATGAATATTTCATTGGTAATGAAGTCATTGGTAATGCAAATTTTTATTATTGTCGAATATTTTTGTTCTAAAAATTCATCTGAAAAATGGAGGCCAAAGTTATTGCTTCAACTTTGATCATATTGTCATAAAATCCATTGATAAATTCGTCTGTAGTGTTTTTTTTTTAAATATTGGTAATTGAACTTTTGAATAATTTTTTTTTGATAAATCTATTGGTAATTTAACTTTTGAAAATTCATTGATAAATCCATCGTTCATTAAAATCTTTAAAATTTGTTGGTATTTTAGTCGGTAAAATATGTCTTATTTTCTTGCTAAATAGGACTAAGAGTGTGTTATAAATTATTAAATGCAGGAGGATGAATAGAAGAGAAGAATAAGTGAAGAAGGAGGAGGGGAAAAATGAAGAGAAAGAGGAGGAGGAGTCAAAGGTGGAGGATGCAGCAGTGGTGACAATAACAATAACGAACAACAAAGGAGGAAGAAAAATAATAGAAAGAAGACGAAAAACAAATTAGAAGAAGAAAAAGATGAAGAAAGATTTGGGCTGTCAATAATTACCGATGTATTTTATATCATTAATAAAATTTTACGATGAACTTTTGACAGTCAGTAGCCATATATAATATATAATTTTGCATTTCCGATAGAGTTTTGTACTTGTTAACATATTTGATTCGTTGATTGGTCTAATTTTTCGTATAATGATCTTGCTCACCAACTTAAACGAATATAATGGTATGCCAAATTAATAGTAGACTATCTAATCGAATCATAAGCTGGAAATTAAGTAGAGATCATTTTTCACATATTATTACATTTAAGTTTTCTTTTGAAAGGTTTGCGTGAATAAGGGTTGCAAGAGGAAAAAAAAACTTCAGGATAAAAAAGATTTCGTATACAAAGGTATCTCCTTGCTCTTATATAATGTCTTTCATTTTAATTTTTGTTTTATGTTTTTAATGTTTGGCTAATAATGACAAGCTAAAATCATGACCTAAGTATAACCATTGATCCCTGTGTTATTTTAACATAAATTGTGTTGCTATTTATAAATTTTACAAAGAATTGATCATTTTGAATATTATTTTAGTTTATTGATAAAAAAAGTTGACATACATATTGATTAACTAAAGCGTATGACAATAAAGTTTAGAAACTTGCATAATCAATTACAACAGTTAGGTTTAGAGGTTTTTATAATCAATTAGGTTTAACGTCAAAATAACATTTTTAAATACGAGTCTTTAAACGAATCTAAATTTTTTATTGATTTTTGTAGTGTTGTTTTTTATTGAACATTAAAAATATATTGTGTTAATATTTTAAATATTTTTTTAATATATTTTAAAAAGTTAAAATTAGTGGTAATCAGTGTATTATAAAGATACAATAGAGAATTTAAATTCGTCTCTAAACGTTATATTTACTCATCAACAAAACTTAAAAGTTGTTAACTGAAATATGTTTAACTAGCATTTATTCTTTTTATTTATACCTTTTTATCTTGAAAAAGATGAAAATGAAAAGAAAAATGAGAAACTTATATATAAAAGAGAATATTATGTAGATAGATAACAAGCTTTATTAATAACAAAAGGAAAAGGGCTTTACAAAGTCTAACAAACTTAAATAATGAAATTGATAATACTTCAATTCAACAAGGAACGAATTTCAGTTATAACATTCTAAGATAGTGGTAGAGATGAAGAGTGTATTAAGAAAAATCAAAGTCACTTATGAAATAAAAATAAGTAGTATCTAAATTATTATTAATTAAGAAAATAAGGTGTATAAACCTTGCATTGAACAAAGAAAGTCAAATAATGCATTAGTTATTTTGAAAAATGATCTCAAAACTCGACCTTAATGATGGCAATACTCTGAGGTCATGAAACTCGATTACTAAATTTTGATAGGAAGATTCAAAAGGTGAAAGAATCCAAACCTTTATTGTGAACAATTTTTTGTTCTATATTCTCTCTTTATACATATATATCGACAATAACCTTATTTCTTTGTACACAACTTCTATATTGAGAGAAAATGATTGAGTGAGAACAAACTCAGTGGAGAATATATAATTTATGATATCAAAATATTTATAATAAAAAAATGTGTAAAGTATAAAAGGATTTTGAGAGTTATTTTTTTTGAAATGTAAATTTTTTTTTTGGGTTAAATATGTTTTTAGTCCCTCAAATTTCAGTGAATTTTGAAATTAGTGTCTCTTTGAAACTTTATACCAATCCAGTCCTTCATCTTTAGAAATGCGTGGATTTAGTCCTTTTTATTAATTTTTGTTAAGTTTATTTGACATTTTAAACGCATCTTATAATAATATTTGAGTTAATATTAAAACGAAAATGTGTCAAATGGTGTAAACGATTCAAATACTATCATGAAATGCACTTGAAACGTCAGATAAACTTAACAAAATTTGGTTAAAAGCACTAAATTCACGCACTTTTAAGGATGAAGGACTAAATTGGTATAAAGTTTCGAAGAGGGAGTAATTCCAAATTTTACTGAAACTTGAGGGACCAAAAACATATTTAAGTATAAGAATAATATATAAAAACATGTAAAATATATAGAGTTAGTACTTTGTTTAAAGTTATATTAAGAAATATAAAAGTAAGGAAAATTATACATGTAAAATACTTTTTCAAATAGAATTTGAACCCTAATCCAATACACGTCTTTAATTTTTATATTTAAGTCATAGATTTCCAGTAATACAGTGTGAGGGACCATCAAACACTGCTCTTATTTATGTGTTAGTATTCCATTAATCCTGTGAGAAGTACTATAAGATGATGAATGAAAGTTTTACATCACAGTTTACAACCAGTAGTGATCTTAATTATGTCATAATTTTTTTTTGGCTATTCAATGCAAATGCATGTTAATGTGCTTATACACACACACTTTTATATATATATATATATATATATATATATATATATATATATATATATATATATATATATATATATATGCTTGTTACACAATTTGTACCGCAAAATTTTAGTTTTTTTCTCAAGCATATATACCGAAAACCGAAAAGTATAATGATATTATGGTTTTTATCTTTTGACTTATATCCTTTATTTTTTGATATGATTTATTGTGAGTCATGAATTAATATATAACTATATTTTTCTTTAAAAGAATCAATGACTCATACTAAATTATCTCAAAAAATAAAAAATAAGAGTCAAAAAAAAAATTATAGGATAATTTTCCTACAGAAAAAAGATAATCGTTAAACGCTTAAAACATGTTGGAAGTCCTTCCAGAACAAAATGAAAAGAAAAAAATGAGAATCTGATGATGTTACAGCAGTTGCATATATATAAATGGAAGCCATGTCCTTGATATGAATTATAGGAAAGTGAGAAAAGAAAAGCAAATAAGATTGAAATAATGCGTGGAACAACGAACCCTCTTGTTGTTGGACGTGTAATAGGAGATGTGGTGGAACCATTTGCATGTTCGATTCCTCTGAGAGTTGTGTACAACCATAACAAAGAAGTGATCAACAGTGGTGAACTCAAACCCTCCCAAATAATCATCCCTCCAAGAGTTGAGGTTGGTGGAGATGATCTCAGGACCCTTTACACTTTGGTACAACCTTTTACTTTTCTTAAACCTAAAATCAAACTTCTCATCTTCTTCATTAAGCTAAATCATGCTCATTCATGCATGTATACTAATCTTGCAGGTCATGGTGGACCCTGATGCACCCAGCCCAAGTAACCCAACTATGAGGGAATATCTTCACTGGTAATTATTAACTTCTCAATACAATTCTTATCTCAATCACTTGCTTATTTTTTAAGCTATATAAATTAGGGTTTAAGATTTAGGATTTAGATATTAGATATGAAAAACTTATCTGATTAATAAATAGATATAAATAGATAGATGGTGTTGGAATGTAAAGAGATATTGAATTTTCTGCATAATTGTATCCTCTTTGTCTTGGTTTTTGAATCCATTGAACACCACAAACATCGTCACCAGCACTATGTGAGTGCTTGTGTTTTCAGGTTTGTTATATACCGAGGAGCTTCTTTTATGCAGCTCAAACTTTCTTCCTAAACTTATGAAAAATATATGATTCTCATTTTTCTGATTCTTTTATTTTCTGACATGGTTTAGTGTGAGTTATTGATTAATATATTATTATTTTTTTTCTTTAAAAAAATCAATGATCCACACTAAGTCACATCATAAAGTAAATGATGAGAGTAAAAAAATAGGAATCACAATGTAATTTTCCTAAATATATATGTATAAAAGTCAAAGAAAAACTAACTGGACAATAATATTTTGACAACTAAATTTTAATAATTTTTTTTACAACCTGAAATGATATTTTTTAATTTGTTTTAGAATACATAAAAATGAGAAAATAGAAAAATAAAAAGTCACTTAAAATATGTCACTAATCATAAAAGAAGATTGTCGAAATTTAGTTGTTAAAAAATCATTAAATTATTTTTAACATTTTTCATTGTACAATTTGAAAATACATTTCCAATTACATGATTTAAAAATAAAAATAAAAATAAAAATAAATGTATAATTAAAAAACCTAAAAACATTTTCTAACTTTTTGGAATATATTTTATAGTTGAAATTTGTTTTTTCAACCCATGGATCATAGGGTGAGAGAGAGAAAAAAAATAGAATGGATAAAGAGAGGGGTGCGTCATGTCATGGCCCAATGGGCCTTCGATGGGTATTCGTTTCGGTCGTCATAATTTTTTTCTTGTTTATTTTATAATGCAACCAATTTAACTACATAACTTCTTAAAATATCGACAAAATGATTGAACAAACGTAAAATAACTGATATAAGTTACAGATATAACTTGCCAATTTACCTTTTTAGTTTAATTTTGATCATTTGTAATATGGTGTAATTTATGTTATGAGTGAAAAATATAACAACTATTATTTTTTTTATTCAACACACTTTTTATTTATTTTACACTATTAAAATCTTTTTGTATAGGGAAGTTATTTTTCTAAAAGAGGAGTACTTACAAGTTTTAAGAAAAGAGGACTAACAAGTTAACAACACATTTTCTAACATAACTTTTTCTTGATACACACTTCATTGATCAGAACTTGTTGAAAACTAAATGGATAGGATTCAGAGTTAGTAACCGATAATCAATTTATAAAAATATTAATTATCATACTTTATATTTTATTAATGAGAAAGACTTACATCAACCCACACGTAGACTTTTTCTTTTGTAATATGAAAGCTATATATATATATATATATATATATATATATATATATATATATATATATATATATTTTTATTTTTTTTAATATTTATATAAATATAAAAATATAGAATAA
>Ga0214543_1003650_pt1 | contig 29720 bp, 18 predicted proteins | sample CNSS2metaG_FD_160094 | JGI IMG/M metagenome (GOLD analysis project Ga0214543, IMG submission 160094) | Root nodule microbial communities from cowpea collected in UCLA plant growth center, Los Angeles, California, USA - CNSS2 | ecosystem: Host-associated > Plants > Roots > Nodule | place: USA... | reverse complement strand
ATTTTTTTATATATTAAAATATATATATATATATATATATATATATATATATATATATATATATATATTCATGGATCAATTATATATACACACAATTGATGCAATTGATACTCATAGGATAGAAAAGAAAAAAATTCTCAAATTTGCAAAAATAACCTGTTAGATAATAATAATAATAATAATAATAATAATAATAATAATAATAATAATAATAATAATAATGCTAATAATAATAGAACATTTTATTATATCATGCTAATTGTTTGAATGAGTTAAGACTACTCATTTAGGTTATACAAGGGCATGTTCCATGTTATAATTTCTTAAAATGTCACACAAATTGAGCATGACATCATGAATTAATAGACATTTCAAATGTACATGTGTCTCAAATAAAGAATAATAAGTTGATTTAAACATGAATAATCGACTAAAAGAAATAATTCATAATGTTGAATATATATTATGTTTTCTAACTTCATGTATATATGATAATTTATGCACTGATGTAAAGAAACCTCAATATGTAAGATCCCTAATCTCTAGTGTTTGTCAACAATATTAAAAATGTTGAATGTGAAGACAAGAAATTAATGGATTGATAAAATCTTTGGGACTGGTATGCTTCTTAAATGCAACATGTTGATAGACAATTATGAGACAAAAAAGATAGTGTGTTTGATGGTATGAAGCGTAAAAGAATCCATGCATGTTAAACAATTATACATTGTAGAGGAAAAAATGTGATAAATTACATCAACATCCATAGTGTGGGATTTTACAATGGTGATTTGGAATTTGATGTTAGGAAAGGTATCTTGTAAAAGTGCTATGGTATCTTCCTATAGTTTAGGGGTTGAAACAATTGTTCAGCAATGAAAATGATACAAAACTGATTAGATGATATGTAAATGACATAATTGTAATGGTCATTTAAGGTATTCAAAAGATTGTTTGCAATGGAAGACAATTGATTTCATGCTCCTAAATTTTGACAATGAATGAAAAAACAATAGGCTTGGACTTACTATAGATGGAATGACTTCATATGAAAACTTATGCAATAAACATAGTCCATGATCTTTATTGTTAGTGATTCACAACTTACCTTTGTGGTTGTTAGTACGATTTGTTCAATGATAGTGTGCCAATCACATAGCAAGTAGAAAGTAATTATTGTTCTCCCAAAGAACTTGTGCAATATATGACAATAATTGCAATCAACAAATAATTTAGATAAAATAATATTTCAATAAATTGTGTTGATGTTTAAGGAATTAAAAGTATGTAAAAACAAATAAATCTCGTTTTTGGATTTTGTTGAATACTTAGAATGCATAATAAATTAGAAATGATAAGTTATTATTTAGGTTAAACTTCATATAATCACTCAACTTCTCTCCATTTAATGTTAGTTAACCTAGAAGTTTGCTCCAACCCTAATTTCTTAGTAAAATAAGCTTATATTTCCTTATTAAAGTCAATTCCTTGAACACTTAATAAAAAAAACTTGTTTTCACAACAAGGGTTTAAAACAACTAATGAGTCAAACTTCATTCCTAGATGTAAGCTTAGCTTCATATACTTTTCTTTGGTTCTAAATTGCAAAAGATATTTCCCACTTCCCAATAAATCAAATATCAAGTTATGGATGATCAAGTTTTAAGGATTAAGCATAGAAACAAAATATTAACATTGAATGGAAACATATATATAAAGATAAACAATAGCAATTACACGAGAGTTTAATTTGTTACATTTAACTCCAACAAAATGATTTTATGTTATTCGTTGTCATGAGCTTGAAAGAAAAAGGTGAACAATGAAAGAAGATGAAGATCCAAGGAAGAGAATGGAGCTCTTTAAGGAACCTTGACTGCCCACAACCTCCAAAACTTGTTTACCTCTTTAGAACCACATAAAAAGCCTTATTACTTTCGAAAAGTGATAAGAAGTAAGCCAAAAGTGTCGCATAAGCAAAAGCAATGCCTAGTGTCAAATACTCTAAACTTGGTGCCTCAATACAAACATAATTCTTTGTTCAACTAGTGCTCAATGCAAGTCATCCTATGTTGGACGCATGCACTCAAAGGCAAGAAATGAGGTCTTTATCTAAGTCTAGATTAGTGGTGCTTAGTCCTAATGGTGAATTTTCCTCTTTGGCTTTATAGCATTGGGCTGGATTCAAGTGGTACACAATGTAGGTGATTATTTAAAAATTCCAATTTGACCTTCTACCAGCACTTACTTGTATTCCAATTTGCTTCGCTTGGCCAAGGGCGTGTTGTTCAATTATCAAACAAAAAATAATAGGGTTAATGATATAATTAGATGAGAATAACCAATATCCAACTACTTACAAATATAAAAATGAGGACTAAAGTAAGATAAAAACTGAAGAAAAGTTGGTTTTATAAGTTAAAATGACTTATATAATGGTGAAAATTAATATTATCAATGGTTTTGCATGAAGCATAACCTTGTGATGTTATCTTTTATGATCTCGAGTTTGGGACAACCAATAGATAACATTAATGCATATTTAAGCCTATTGGTTGAAGATTTGGAGATGTTATCGGAGAAATGTGCTGATGTATTTGATGGTACACATGTGACTCTTTTTAAGTTATGATCATGTTATTTTATACATTAATGACTTTCCAAACATATGATAACTTGAGTGGGTACAATATTATTAACCACAAATCATGCCTTATATGTGAATAGAGTACATATGTCACCATCAACTACAACATGGAATGAAATAATATACCTTCAAAATAGGAATTTTCTTAGTTCAAACTATCATTTTCACATATCAAGGAAAATAAACTAATAGATCTATAGAAAATGAACTAACTTTGAAGACCTTAAGTAGATCATAAGTATATGAAGACATGAAAAACATATAAGTTTTTCTCGGAAAGATATTAGTCGTATATGGAAGAAACACATAGAAGAAACAAGTGATTTTCAATAAAAAATAAATTATGAACTATTAACATTTCAATTGAAATAAAAAATATGTGATTGATGATATGTGATGAGTATAGATTGAGGTAAAATACACACACACACACACACACACACACATATATATATATATATATATATATATATATATATATATATATATACATATATATATATATATATACATATATATATATATATATGAGACAAGGTGTGGTGATTTAAGTTTATATAAAAATGTGATATTGAGCTATGTTGTAATGTAGTGAATGCAGTGACTCCTAAAGAAGGAGTACTACATTGATGTGATGTTAGGTGGTGTATTGAGAGAAATTTCGTATAGAGATTATCTTGACTTTACTAGCATCCTACTCACATAGAGGAAAATATCTAGTTGTGAGAATATATGAGGTTTATATATGGAGTTTCGATAGATCAAACTCTCAAATATAGAATTTACCCTATCATGCTGAGTGGAAGAGATGTTGTGAGGCAGGGGTGAGAGATGATAAATGTGGAATCTTTGAATCTACTCAAAGTAAATGTCTAAGTCTTGAGAGCCAGTGGATTGTGATTTCATATCTATGCTAGGGAGGGCAAGTTTCGGTGTAGATATTTGATTATTGTATATATGTTTAGTTGGTTATGATAATGAGAAATTATTACGATTATGAGAAAACTTAGAATTTGTATGGTCTCTTATAATTACACTAGTTTATCCTATTGTCTGTTGTGTTATGGTTTATACACATGCTATGATCATATGTTATACATGAGCACATGATAGTGTAGGTATGAGAGTGTGAAACAATAAGACTGGTGATGCTCTTCCTAGAGAAAGTAGTTATTGCTTAGGTATATAATTATTGTATTATATAAATCTCATAGTTGATAAAGTATAGATATGGCAAATAAATCTGGCCCCGTGGGTATTGTCCGAACTCGTCCCTGTTTTGTCGGAGAATCCCAGCATTGACTAGGTATGGATATGAGTATGAAGAATCTCTGACTTTTTCAATTAGGTATAGAGATGGGTATGGGGATGTACATATCCCCGTCATAATACTCATCCCCGCCATAATACTCGTCCCTGCCACATCTCCCTCCTCATTTAAATTATTAAACAATTAATTAAGTAACCATATATATATATATATATATATATATATACTTTCTATTTTTTATTTCTTTTAATTATTTGGTTTGTCATAAAATTCATTCGCATTTCCAATATATTTTTCATCTTATCATAACATTTATGTAATTATGTTAAAATGATGTATGTTAATTAAAAAAAAATTATGTCTCATGTTTGAATATTTCTATTATTTTTTAATATTTTTATTTATTATATATTTTTCTTTAACATGAGAATGTTGAATACTCTCAATTTAAGTGTTTAATAGCGTAAACCTTTCATCTACTAGTAATATTGGAAAAAAAATATTATTTACTTATTATTATTCATTTTTGTTTCTTTTGAAGAACTCTTTTATTTCACTAAAACAATTTTCGTTATTTCTCAACCATCGAGTATATATGATATGTTGATATTTGAAAAGTTTTCTTAAATCTCTAAGGTATTTTTTTTATCTTATCGTACCCTTAATTATATATTTGTTTTTCTTTGTGTGATTTCTTTCAATAGTCTCTCAAATTGTATTTAAGACACACATTTGTTAATTTTTTATATATTTTTATTTGTTGTTTATTTTCATCATATAGAATACTATTTCGATATATTTTATCTAATTATTTTTTTATTTTCTAACTCATTATCAATCATACCGTAATTTATTTTTTCACTATAATTCTACAAATAACTTTTATTGACTACAATATAAAAATTTAATGTAATTGTCATGGATATTTTTTTATCACCATCCAACATATATCGGAGTTCAAAAGATACAAAATCTATGTCAAAATTTTATTATTATGTTTATTATTTATTTTTTGCGTCATTTTGATCAAGTGATGTATTATAACTTTTATTAATGTATAAAAAAGAGATTTATTAGAATTTAAAAAATTGAAGTAAACAAACATTTAAAATATATTTTAATTTGAATATTTGTTTTCCTTTTATATTTTTGAAAAAATAATTTTAAATTTTATCATCTAGGTTTCATTAATGTTTGCAAATTTAATAGATGTTTTGGTTCTCATGAAATTTTATTTGGGATTTTAATCTAAAATGTAAATAATTATAATTTATTTCAAAGTATTTGATATCGAAGAAACCATCATCCTCCTAATATTGAATATTTGATAATATTATGTTTTCTTTACGTATTTTTTTTATTACTTTATAAAAATTAATTAAAATTAATATTGAAGTATAAGAAAACGGGTCCCCTACCATCCTTAATCAAGTTCAAAAGTTTATTTTTTTATTTTTTTTTCATGGAAGATTTGCAAATACATTTTGTAATAGTTGGTTTATGTTTTTTTTATCAATTATATAACGCTTTAAATTAGTAAGTGAATCTTATTAAATTGGACGTTACCTTTCACATACAAAACATGGTAACTAAACAAATAATTTGAAGTTTAAATGACGTTTTAATTGAATTATATAAATTTATTTTTCTTAAAAGATTACGAAAATAAATATCTTTCGCTTACCTTAAATTCGCTATAATTTTGTTTCTAATATGTGAATCGGTCCATAAATTTTTAGTAATTAGTGATTTAAAGTCACTACAACAATTTATAGTTTAGACCACACTAAAATAGATAACGGCTAAATAAATGTAGCCTAAACATATAATAAACAACATTTTTATAAATGATGTATAAATATCATATCATGAAAGTCCATGATTATATAATTGTTGCTTTAAACTATGTGGGCAAAATTAGTAAAAATGTGGTCTAAAAATATAGGTAAGGTATAAAATCAACATGTAAAATTGTTGTTTATTGTGAGAATTTTAAGCAACGATTTTAAAAATATTGTCATACTAAAAACCGTTGTCTATTACCTATAGCTACACTCACCTATACCACGCCTAAAAAATGGTGGTCTAATCTTTAGACCACGGTTTTTATAATTTATATCATAATTTTATGTTGTTGTCTAAAGTGATTTTTGTTGTAGTGAGTGTTTTCATTATGTGCCAAAACTAAGTGAGCATTACAAAAAATAAAAAAAATAAAAATTCTATTCATACCATCGAAAAAGAGAATCATATATTTCTAAGTGTTGATTAATTTTTCATTATTAGAACAATTACAGGCAATCACGGAAAAGAGAATTAAAATTCACTGTGAAGAAATGATTATCCAAAAGGAGAATCCATTAAAAGTGATGAAAGGTCCAAACGAATAATGACATGCTTGTAGTTAGGCAACACTTTCAGTATCTTAATCATAATTTAGAACTTCACATGTCATAACTATTAACTATTCAAAATATATATATATTTCCATCGGTTAGGGTTATAGTATTTGTGTTCACAAGAAAATGACGCACGTGTGCACGAAGTTAATAGATGATGAATTAATAATCTTGACAAATAGGATGCAATAATGCAATTGTGAAATTAAGAATATGATGATGGTAATTAGTAGTCAATATTAATATAAAAAGTACCACTCTTTCTAAATTAATATTATTTACATAGGTTGAGTAATATATCATATCTAAATTAATTTATATAAAAAGTCCATTTCTACCCTAGAAAAATTTGTTAAAAATCATAAAATTATATGGATTTTATTTCTCGGTTTATGAGTGAAATTAATAATTTTTTAAAATAAATTTTAGTTAATAATATAGAGAATGATACAAAATAGTATATTAATACATACGTTATTATCACCCTCTAACATAAAATTTTGATTCACTGTTATTATTTCATCAATTGCTTAATTTTAGATAATTTTAGAAAATTAGAAGGTGAAATATGTTACTAAAATTTTATAGAAATCAAAGGTCTACATTTGCAAAATTTCTTGGACCAAAAAGGGAAGTTTGACTAGAAAAAAAAGTTAAAAAGACTGCAAAAAGAAAACCTATTAATAATACTATTATTAAATTCTTATTGTAATTATTATTTTTAATAAAATATTTTTATTCAGACATAACCAACAACTTTAGTTTAAGCACAGACCATGAAACAAGTTTTGTATTGTAGTTGTTGGAATTTGATTCACTTTATTGAACCGGTGAATGCATGCACAGCTTTTAACACGTAGTCTTATGATGCGGCTTTAGTTCACCCTTTCAGATTTCGCCTATCATGTTTCTTGTGAGCATATCTCCACCATAACGTAAATGTACCCTCCAATCAGAGTCGCAGATCTACACAATTGTGTGGGCCCCACGCTGATAAAACTATGGGGCCCACAGGAAACTTCCTTGCTCCACACGATTACCTGGCCTGCAAGGGCCACAACGTTTGTACAACGCACACAATAGTACACTCCACGTGGCGTCTTTTATCTACGTTTCGAATTTGTCCCTATTTTTTATTATGTTTCAATCTCATTCATTTTCTCTAGCTCCAGTACTTTTCTTTTACCTTTTAAACATTTATTTATTTTCTCCATAGTCAGAAAATTTTAATTTTAAAAAATTTAAAATCATTAACTTTAATTTTTAATGTGTATTTTAGGATAAGTAAATAATATATATTTATATTTATTAAATTTACTTTTGAGAATATCTGTTGATACTATATTAACATTTGTAAAAAGCATTTAAAAATATTATTTTATTTATTTTTGGTTTAGCAAGTAATGAATAAATATTATATTATATTAGAAATAAATAATAATAATAATAATAATAATAATAATAAAACAAATAAACAAAAAAGTATGTTTATTATGTAGGAACTAAAATAGTTTTAAACTTCAATAAATAAAATTTACAAGAAAGAGTGGAGATAACATATTTCTTACAGAATTAAAAAAAGTTAATAGACAATAAGTCTATTTAAATATTTATGAATTATGAATTGTCCACTAATAAAATCCATACATTAATGAAAAGTAACGATCCAGTCTTTGTTATATTAATGATGATTAAATAAATGTCGAATTTTTGTTAAAGAAATTTAAAGTTAAGTTATAAATCTGTCCAATAGATTAATTTTAAGTTTTAATATTATTTATTGAAAAATTCTGACTACTAAATTTTCTGTGTAAATATTTTAAACATTTTTGTTAATTTTAATATTTTTTTCTTATTTTCGTTGATATATTTTTTCTGTTTTTGTTATGTCTCCTGCACTAACATAATACCTTAAATAACGTTTTGTGAGAGATTTTAAAGCTAATGAAAGGCTTTACTTTTTTTTTTAGAAAATTTCAAATAAATAAAAGATTGTAATTTTTTTATGAAAATGTATGTTTTCCGTTAAAAATATAAATATGATTTTTTTTTTAATGAAAAGGTGTATTTATTCAGGAAATTGTGAAAGATTGTATTCTTTCGTGGAAAACATGTATCTTTTGAAAGATTGTATTTTCTTAAAACAATATAATAAGATAATATATTATCTTAAACACTGACGAGTCTTTATAAAGAGTTATTTCTCTTTACCAAAATATATACATATCAGCGAAGATTGTTTTTCTTCAAAATAAAAACATAAATTGCTTGCATAAAATAGATGAGCACGTAGAGAAAGTAACAAATTTAATTGTTTCTGTACATAGAAAGAAACATAGAAAGAATAAAGGAAATTATTGTTTTAAAAACTGTTACTGATAATAAATTTATTGTGTGCAACGAAGATCAATGAATCTCATTATATCTTGTAAGAATTATTTATTGTCGCTGTTATCATTTATGTAAATAAGTAAAGCGAATTAATCTAAAATTTAATATTCACCAATTATGGGACATGTATTTTCTTTTAATTTAATTATTTGTATGGTAGACTATAACCACCAAATTTTACACTCAATAACTTATAATAAGGCGAAAAGCTTTTATAATTGATCTTAAAATAGAAAAAAAAAAGAGTAATTTCATTTAAAAAGTTAACTTCCTTGTACAACCATTAAATTAGGAGAAAATTTTTATAATACGATAAAACCTATTTTAAGATACTTTTATAAAAATTAATAAAAGTAGATGATAAGTTTCTTATCCGTTAAAATAATGTATTTGGAAACTAGTTTAACAAAATCAGTGTTAGTGTGCGTGAGAAGCATGCTAACAGTCACGCTTTTTCACACAAACACGTTCTTTGGGGCAACTATAAATATTGAAGAGAAGGCAGAAACGTGGACTCAACGGTCCCTTCTCTCTCTACAAAGTTCCCATTCAGAAACAAAAACAAGAAAAAAAAAACACACTCTCTTCTCTCTAGTTTTTTTTTTTCTCTCTCTGCAATGTAGGTCGCCGGAGATGGCAAACTTCCACCGTAACAACGTCGAGAACGTGGTCCTCGGTCACCACCGTTCCAAGAGCACCTCCGTCGCCGGTGGCCACTTCCGCCTATGGCACTCCCTCTCCACCGCCTCCTTCCGCCGCCTGGTCTTCGATGCCGTCAGCTGCGGCGCTAGCTCCCGCTACGCAGAGAGATCGGACACGTCCTCCGAGAAACACCACCACCAAGCGAAACAACAGCACCGGCACAAGACGAAGCTGAATAACGCAAAGTCGGAGAAGCTCTCGGATCTGCTGAACCTCGCGGAGGTCGAAGCTGATGCGGAAACGAGGAAGAAAGAGGACAAACTCGAGGAGCTGAAAAGCCTAGTGAAGGAGCTTCATGAGGAGGAAGAGAAAGAAGAAGAATCAATGACGCGGAGAAGAGAAGCTGCTTGGAAGGTGAGGTTGCTAGCCAAAGAGGATTTGGAAGTTAGAGGGACGCTCGCGATGCTTGGAGCTATTCCTCCTCTCGTCGCAATGCTTGATGAATCCAAAAACGACGTCGATTTGCTCGTTGCTTCTCTCTACGCGCTGCTCAACCTCGGAATTGGAAACGACGCGTGGGTTTCTCTTCCTGTTCTCTTTTTTTTTTTTTGCTTTGTTTTCCTAAGGTTTTGTTTTTTCATCTTTACTTGGATGAATCATTACGAGTTACGAGGTGTCATTTTCCATTAACATTCTTTTTTGTTTGTGGTTAGCTTATTCATTGATGATTGATACGTCGCTTCTCATTTCATTTGATCCTCTCTCTTCTTTTCTGATTATTATTAATTTTCTTTAAACGTCTGATTATTATTCATTTTCTTTAAACGTCGTCTTTGCCTGTAAATCCTTCCTTGCTCTTTACTCATTTTATTTTTTTATTTTCTGTTTTACATTTCTACTTTGCATGAATCAAACATTTTCTTTACACGAGTATTTAAAAATATTTTTTCCTTACTTTCCAGTTCTGCACATTGTGTGGCCTTTCACTGTTTCTTGAATATGTTAGACTAATTCTGATTATTAATTTTTTTTAGCTGTATAGATATTTCTTGTTCGTTTTTCCGTTCTGCACATGATGTTGCCTTTGAGTTATTTCTTGAATTCTTTGACTGTAACTTTATGTGATTAACAATATAAGTTCGACAATCCTTTTTTCTTCTGTTTAATGTTGGGTGTATTTATATACATATATAAATGGTTTATGATTTATTTGTGGTTTTTTACACATGATGTTGTTGCCGTTCTATTCGTGATTAACGGTAAAGTTATTGATTTGTTTTTAATTCTTTTGGGTGTGTTTTAACAGGAATAAAGCAGCTATTGTGAAAGTTGGGTCAGTTGAGAAGATGCTGAAGCTGATTGAGTCTCCAGATGGTGTAGATTCTTCGGTTTCTGAAGCAATTGTTGCGAATTTCCTTGGACTTAGTGCGTTGGATTCGAATAAGCCCATAATTGGGTCTTCGGCTTCAATTTCTTTCTTAGTTAGAACCCTTCAGAGTTTAGATGACAAGAGTAGTTCCCAAGCCAAGCAAGATGCTCTACGGGCATTGTACAATCTTTCGATCTACCCAGCCAATGTTGCATTCGTTTTGGAAACAGATTTAGTTCTGTTTCTGGTGAACTCAATAGGGGACATGGAGGTAACTGAAAGAGCCCTTGCGATTCTCAGCAACTTGGTGTCGACCCGAGAGGGTAGGAAGGCGATTAGCGCAGTGCAAGATTCGATTCCGATCCTGGTGGATGTGTTGAATTGGACAGATTCGCCAGAATGCCAGGAGAAGGCGTCCTACATTTTGATGGTTATGGCACACAAGTCTTATGGGGACAAACAGGCCATGATTGAGGCAGGGGTTGCGTCATCACTGCTTGAGTTGTCCCTTTTGGGTTCCACATTGGCTCAGAAAAGGGCTTCAAGGATACTAGAAATTTTGAGGGTTGACAAAGGGAAACAGATTTCTGGGAGCTATGGCTTGGGTGCTGCCGTCTCTGCCCCTATTTGCGGCTCTTCGTCCGCGAAGCCGGATGACGGAGGGAGGGAGTGTTATGACGAGGAGGAAGATATGATGAGTGAGGAAAAGAAAGCAGTGAAGCAACTAGTCCAACAGAGTTTGCAGAACAACATGAGGAAAATTGTGAAAAGGGCCAATTTGCCTCACGATATTGTACCATCGGATCATTTTAAGTCACTCACATCAAGTTCTACTTCGAAGAGCCTACCATTTTGAAGAAATGCAGCAGGGAAGAGAGTAGGTTAAAGAGAATAAACCTTGAGTGAAGTTAGTGTTCAAATCATAGTTTTGTTGAATATTGAGATTTTAGGTTGTAGTTATTTTCTAGATCTGCTAAAGTAGCAATTGCATGTCAAAATCTTGATATATAATTATAAATTTAAGTTCCTTTTAAGGTTGCATCCTTTTTTGGTATGTTTTTCAGATCTTACATCTATGCGAGTAAACCCAGTGTTTTTGAACTGAAAATGAGACCCTCCAAACTATACAAATGGACAATTATCACGGTGCTGCATAAGTTGTATGATGGGGTGCCTCCCAATCAAGGGTATGGTCTGCAAAATTGGCTAATCTTAGGGTTGCTTCAGTCAGGCCATCGTTACAAGCGTCCCTACCTTCAAGGAGTCACTTTCAAACCACAGTACATGTTTGTCTCCCTACTGGCCCCTACCATATGTTTTATATAAATTAATCTTGCTGGATAAGTGGGAAGTGTGGTCATCTTTTTCGTATTTTTATATATACAACAGGGACTATTCACAGTAGTTCTCTATTTGAGAATCTTTATCCCGTTAGTTTGTCAATTTCATGTGTTTGGTTATTTCAGGAATCTTTGGATTAAGAGTTGAATATACGTTGTTCTTTGTTGTCATGCATTTGCAGTGATATTCTTAGCTGTTAACCCCTTAAATTTTTTGGTTAAAGAATTGATAAATTACCTCTCTGTTTATTTAATGCCCACATGAACTAGTCTAATGAATTGTTTCTCTTTCAACCAGACGCAGATCCAAATGGCGTGGAAGAAAGATTACAATATAGATCTCTGATTGGGATGAAAAGCTGAGCTGTTCGTCGCAAATAAGTATGAAGGGTCATTTTGTTCCCATTATGTAAATGTTTCATGATGCCCTTGTGCTTGTGGGGTACGCTCATTTGTAATGTTATCTCCTGCTGGTGGCTTTAATTTTGTTGACTTTAGTGTAAATATTTTATTGTCAATGTAGTTTTGGTCTTAATTAATTGAGTTGTGCTCCCATCATGTACCAATTAAGTGTAGAATTTTCATTTATTTTCTTCTTTTTGCCTGGGTCCAAGCTTCTCAAATTTACTTCTTGTGGAAGACACTGTCCCAAACGGTGATCAGTTATTGGTTTTAGGCACACTATTTTTCCTGCTTTTGGACGGCAAGGAAAATAAGAATTTAGAGCACAGACAATGATATGTCGACTAATTCACACTAAATTAGGGAGCACATTTAGATATATTAATTGCACTTACTATTTTGAACTTGATTTTCATTTCAATAGATTTCGAGTACAAGATGTATTAACCATCATTATTTTTAATAATAATAACAAAATCAGAGGTCAGGTTTCGAGAAGCACCCATGCATGTGCTTGTAATAATACTGATACCCTGCTCAGTAGCTTTGCACAAAAGTCGACAAAATGACAAAGGTAATTTTCATTGTTAAACTGAACAATATACCTTCGTTGACAATCTCATGTTCAGTGGTAGACATATGCTCTTAAGCTTAGTACTTTGTATATCGCCAATTTGTCTTCTGGCTAGGGTATTGCGTAAACGTGACATGTTTAAGATCTAAACAACATGGTCGTGACCACCACCTCTGATCCCCGTGCTCCAACCTTGGCAGCAAAGTCTCAGGAGTCATGAAGGTGATTATGAATTGAGGAGAGGCCAAAAACTTAAAACAGCGGAACAGTTTGTCATGACTGTTAATCTAGTTTATACTTTTGTTGAGCTTCGGTTGTACGAGGTTGTCTCACAAGCTAAGGTACGAGGCTAGTTTTCATTTTGGGATGTTTGTTTCATAACGACTTTTGTTATCTGTAAAACTATGTTTTCAACCTAATTCAATCTTAAAAAAAAAATCAATTTTATTTACTAAATACATAATTTTTTATCCAAACATGTACTTATTCCTTACATATACAGTAGAGCAAGTCCACTTCTCATTCCTCTGTGGGTTATGATTTATGATTAATAATCTTGTACCTGTGCCTCATAGAAATGAATGTCAACTATTGGTGGTTTGATGCAATGTGAATGAGATACACACAGATGAGGAAGTAATGGTAGGAAGAGAAAATGCACTTCCACAATTGATCATTCATTGGCAGTTGCAGGTGGCTGGGTTTGCCTGCCCATTTTACTACCAAGTCAGTTTAACCAGCCAAAGCGTGAGCACATGTTGGCTAATATCATCTACAGATCTTTTATTTACACAACAAACAAACTTTCCTAGTGGGGTAGGCAAGACTAGTGGTTTCAATTTTTCTGGTTAATTTTTCAGTACTTACTATAGCACCAGGAGTTTGTGGTGGCATGCCAGAAACCTTTAGGAGCCTGTAAAATCATGTTTCAGTATACCAATGTGGTTAAAAATTTGTGTCACCAGAGTGTTTGATAATTTTGCAGGTGAATCATTATTTTCTTACCTAAAAGCAAAAGTAATGTTTAATTGCCTTTTAGATTGTGCATAATCTGATTGTATGTAAATTGGTAATATTCTCACAACTTTAATAACACTAATTAACATACCTGTTTTTACTAACATTATGTTTTTCAGAAGAAAAAGAAAATACTTATAAACTCAATCTAATGTTACTGTTTCTTTATGTGCTATTGTCAAACCATTATTAGGAACTTAGGTCTTCCAACAACCGCACTAACCAAATTAAAATTTGATGCATATATGAAGCCAGCAGCAGCACTACTGCACTAGCCTCTTTTTAACATGTTAAGTTCTCTATTTGCTTTCAGGAGCTGTCTCAGTTAATGCTATTATATTAATGACTTAAACCTATATATAATTCCTTGATGCAGGAGTATATGGAAAATTTATTGTGCTAATGGTCCCAACTTTCTCTGACTTCAAGGCAAAACATTTGTGATATCAGGTCTTCATAGTGGCACATGATCACTCTTTTTCCTCTTTTTGTAAAGTGAAAATTTATTAGATGCATATGATTGCTCTTTCCACACACAAACGTTGAATACAACATCAACAGAAAGAAGCAAAAGAAGAGAATCAAGGTAAAGACAATTGTGGGAGATTACAGTGGTAATAGTATAATAAAAGTGATTTGATTATCTTACCTTAGAGTGATAATTTTTTTATTTTCTTGTTGAATTAAACTAAAAGTAAAATTCTGCAAATGGAAAAGAAAAGGGCACGCCTTTAATAGAAAAGGTTAGATAAGTGTTGCAGGTGCCCCATTCCATAATCAATGTTGCAGCTATTTAGACCCTACATCAAATGTGTGGCATAACTTTTCTTTGTTAAGAGAGACTACCCCCAAGAGCTATGTAAGTACTAACCTACCCTTAAATTATGTTACATTTTACACACAGACTGGGGGTATCAATCACTACCTTCAGCTTCCACCTTTATATAATGAAAGTTACATTGTCAATGGAAGAATGTTTGACAAAAAATCTTGTTATGCATCTCTTCCATGTACACATCATCTCCTCAAATTGGTATACATGACAGCCATTGATTGATTACAGCTAGCAACACACAATCACATCATGGAGTTTGTAGGGTAAGCTATATAAGTTATTTTGATTATTTTATACCATACTATTTTTGATTGGAATACTCTTATATGATACATTCTTATTCTTATTTTAGATTTTTTTTTTAATTTCCCTAAGCTAGTGTAATCCCTTTCTAAAAAAAACACTTCAAATCACACTAAACATTTTATGATATGTTTAATAAAACTAGCTAATAAGATTTCAAAGGGCAAAACCGTCAATTAAGCACATTTTTATTCATAACTCATTCATAAACTAATTTTTTTTCTAAACTCATCAATTCCACATTTACTTTTGCTATAATTACTGTACTCAATAACTGCAATTTTTTGAACACCACTCACGGTGACAATTATCAACCCGCGTTTCATGGACCATGTAAGGACACAAGGCCAGAAAATTATTGAACCCTGATTTCTTATAGTCCAAAAAAACAAGCATTTAATCTTACTTCTGGTTTTTAAACAATATCATGGTTTAAAAAACATTGTTGTAATGGTTGCATTGAACAGAGAAAAAAATTAGTGTAGTTAAAAAAGGAGAGTAGTTGAAGTAAAACTACATGTCGGTGCCAATCATTGAAGGAGGTGTTTGATGTGGTTGTTTTGAAGCCAAACACAAAATACATGTTGTGAAAAAAAGTAGAAAGTTGAAGCCATTGTCTCAGAGACTATGAAGTTAACCTTACACACATGTTTCTATGTGAAACGAAACCGACACGTGTATATGAACATTAAGTAACCCGAAAAGTTTGGTGTGTGCAATAAATATATCCGACATGTTTCCATTTTTTCCCCACCAAGATTTGACCATTGAAAAAACACAAGATTCTATTTTTCATTGTTTATGAATATTGGCATTGATATAAGGCCAAGAACACCTATTATGATAATAGTAATAGCAATAGAGAAAATGGTAAAGAAAATCTTTTATGAACTTAATTAACCATAAAAGCACATCCTTTTCCTCACCTAAGAAATCCACCGCCATGAAGGACTTGGAATGTGATCCTCTCTTGAGCTTATTGGTCAAATAGCTAGGCAGGATGCACACCAGTCGAAGGCCTCTTTTAGTTCTCAGGAAGGGGACCATTTTACCCCTAATGTACCCACTTAATTCCATTGGCTTAAAACAATATGTGGTTCTTCTCTTTTATTCTCTAGTTTTTTTTCAATTTTATTTTTTAAAATTGAATTCTTTGTCACAATATTTGATTCGTTTTGATTTTTATATTTGATGACTCAATAGAATCCTTATTTTTATAAAATGATTCATTGTAATTCCTCTTGTTAGATTGATTTTTAATTATTAGGAAGTTTCAGTTGTTAAAATCTAGGTTTGATAAGTGTCAAAATATGGTTCATCTTTTATCTTGAAATTCATTTGATTTTGACATGTTATACATTCATATTACAAGATTTACTTAGATTTTAAAACATGCTAAACCAAAATTTTGACACGTAATATTTACAAATGATATTAAGGAAATCTAACAAAAGGGATCTGACTCTTTTTACAAAAATAGAGACTTAGTTAATTTTTTTTAATAAGAATTCAATTGAGTAAAAAAAAGATATAGATACCAAAACCAATCAAAAGTTTAAATATAGGAATCAAATAACTAATTAAGCCACTATAATAAAATTCTTAAATAATGACTAATTTTAATGACAAAAAATATGTTTAGAGGACAATTTCATAATTAGAGATCAATTATTTTGGTAGTCAAAATCTTGATGGCTAATGTTAGTAACTAATTTATAAATCAATTCATAATATAAACTATTTTAGTTACCAATTAAAAACCAATTATAATTTTTTCGAAACTATTTTAATTACCAATAATTTTTAGTTTATAAATTGAAATCTAAATTGGTCACTATAATGATTACTTATTTTTCATCACTAAAATTGGTCATTTTTTAAGGATTTTCTTAAAATGATCCAATTTCATTTTATCAAATTTATTGATAGGTTTTAATACATAAATTTAAAATTGAAGCTTAACTTACTGAATTATAATTATTTCACTACTAGAAAAAAAATTAGCCACCAATGAAATCAGTCACTAAATAGTTAAAATCCTTATAAAGTATATATGGCGTGCATTGATGTAGGGACTCAGAATTTGGAAGTTTATCCTGACACTCTACTAATCATTCAAACTCATGTAGAGGAGAATGAATTAGGAGTGGAGAGTAGCAGGAGGTCCTGGTTGGAAGAACCATTTGTAATTCTAGGAATCTGTACAGGATTAACCTTGTGGGTGAAAGTTATCCATCACAAGTGCCAAAACTTCCAAGTAGTTCTACCTCAATACTTGTTATCCGGATAACTAAATCTAATGAGTCTTTTACAATGTGATTTGTGATTTTAATGGTGTGAATTACTTAGTTTCCTAATATGATTCGGTTCATGATTTATGACACTTCTTTTGTATACTAACTTACTCTCTCTTGTCCTTTTGTCTTGTGTTTGTTGTATTTCTTTTGCGATGATCACCTTTATTGGTAGAAGCAGATGAAGAAGTAGATAGTGAGGTACTCAGGAGGGAGATGTTGATGCAATTGTCTAGTTCTTAGATTAAAACTTCTTAGTTATGTGATGTTTTTTTTTATATATATAAGTAGTATATTGACCCATGCGTACGCAGGTGACATATTTGTTTTATTTTGTATATTAAAATAATAAAATAGTGAAAGTATTATGTAATAAAATATTATGAAAATTAAATTATATTGTTGTAAATGATGTTATTAAAGTAATTAGTAAATCTAAGTGATGGAATAGTAATTTCAATTTTAAATATAATAAATAGAATTGATATCACAATATAATATAGTTAATTGATTTATGAAATAATTATAATAGTCTATGATCCGTGCGAATATTTTTTTTTTATTTTTTTTATTCTAAATTTTTTTAGAATAATAATATAATTGTTATTATATTTATTTAACCATTAAAAATACTAATAATAATTGTGACATCCCATTTAAATAGATTAATCTACTAAACAAAACGTCGCATAGTTATAATATTTAAGAGCAACGCTGACAAAAGAAACCAGAGTTAAGGAGTGTACTTTAACAGTCATCCATAGGAGTACCTAGAGGAAAACTTGGGCATACAACCATGCCATAAACAACACAATTCTAAAGTTTAACAGTTGTGCAAAAGAAATGCTCTAGGAGCATGGAATTACAAGGCACTAGGGCCATAGAACTTCTTCGGAAATCATAGCAACGGGCCCACTAGGCTGCACTGCTACCACCCTCAGGCCTACCTCCAAAAGTATTCCCATCTGCTCCCACCAATGGTGATCATCGCAAAAGAGAAACACAACAGGAACATACACAAAACGCAAGGGTAAGCTAATATAATAGGAAACTTATCATAGTGTAAAAGAACAAGTACATAAACATTCTCAGGCATACAACACAGAGGCACATAAGTCATGTTATGGCAAACAAGCAGGACACTATGACTCAATTATCCGGATACATATACTAAGATCGGATTCATTGGACGCTTGCACTTGTGGTGGCCTCTACTGCTCTGCAGAGCCATTGCCAATGGGTTTCACCCTACCACACACAAGGTTAGCCTTTAAGCGTCTAAGGCCATTATCCTGCCAAAGACTAGGGCCTCCCGCTACTCTCACCACTTGGGTCAGTTTGCTCTACTTGAGACTCACTGACCCTTTAGAGTTTCGGGATGCGATCCTTACTTGAATCCTTATCTTAATATATACACTACACGCCACCATAGAGTCTCCCCACGAAACTCATGGAATTACGCCTATCTCACAATCAGAATCATGTTTCTCATACAATTCTCACCTCTTTTTGGTCATTCATCCAATTTTTATGTTAAAACATCACGAAGCCACAAAATCATGACCAATCTCATACTAAGCATGCCAATTTCGTTCATAAAGACCCAAACACCCAAGTATAATCACGTACATCATTTTTAGGAGGAAAAAGTCTAACCAATAATTACAACAAATCACCCAAACAGTTAAGAAAACATGTCACACATTCGCAAACTCGCTCAGGCGAGACGCTGGCCTCACTGACGCAGCGGATTCTCGCCCAGGCGAGATGAGCAACGTGGGATTTTCACGAATTCTCGCTCAGGCGAGACCTCCTCGCCTGAGCGAGACATGGCGTCGCTCAGAACGTGGACTGGTCGCCTAGGCGAGTTCTCGTGGCAGTGAGCACTCTGCTTCTCTCGCCTAGGCGAGACGAGCTCGCTTGGGCGAGAATAACAGATCTCACCACTGTTTTACGCATGCAAGGCAGAAAAACAACACTACCAACATCCAAAAGCACATGCAACTCAGTTTCATTTGATAAAACACACTACTCAAGCTTATAAACACAGATCAACCCAAAAGAAACACACAATGACTCGGACTGGCGAATCTAGCTTCCCTTACCTGTTCAGGAGAACAACCAAAACAACAGATTCGAACTAAGGCACCACAGCTCCTGGAGTTAGGAAAGAGCTGGAACCTGCAGATTTGGTATAGAGCGAGGTCAGGAAACTAAAACCCTAACGTGACCAACGCGCACAACTGTGAGAACTGAGGAAGGAATGGGACAGAACCTCCAAGACTCCGCTTACCTGGGAAAAGGAAGGGTTTTGGTAGCTCGGAGACGAACGGAAGTTGTGCCCTAGCAGAGCACTTTGCTGGAGATTAGAGTGTTTTGAGGGAGGGAACCTGCTTCTGTAAGGGAGACAAGAGCCAATGAGACAACTGAAAGGGTATAAGGTCCTACTGAAGGGCTGGCCTTGGGCCTCCGAAAAGGCCAGGCCCAAAACTCTAAAGCACAGAAAAGGGGCTTACAATAATATTAATATAAATTATAAAAATTTTAAAAGATTAAAACTCTATTTAGCAAGTATTTAGTATAACAACATTTTCTATAATTAAAAAAAGCATACTTATAATAATAACGCCATTATGAATAGTAATAATAATAATAAAAATAATAATGATACCAATAATAATAATATTTATACTATAAATATCAATATTAATGCTAACACTAAGGCTAATGTCAACTATAATAATATATAATTATATATATAAAGATATACATTAACAACAAAACAAATAAAAATAAAAAGTAATTGAAATACAATCACGTAGTAAATTAGTTTAAGATGTGTGTCTAACTATAATAATAATACCATTATAATAATATCTCGTAGTGATAAAAATAATAATAATATAATAACTACATATATAAAGAGATATACATTTGTTGTTTATACAATTTTATCCTCTTAATTATTATTTGTTGAATTAAAATAATGATTCATAATAAAAAATATTTGTCCATTTTGTCATTTTAATAATTTTAGTAACTATTTTTTTAATTCAAATAATTACACAAATATAAAAATAAAATGAACAACAAAGTAAATAAAAAGTCCAAGTAATTGAGATATAATCTCGTAGTAAATAAATGTAAAAGGTGTGTTTAACTATAATAATAATAATAATAACACTAAAATAATATCGCGTAGTGATAAAAATAATAATAATAATAATAATAATACAACTACATATATAAAGAGATAAACATTTTTGGTGTCCTTTTTTGTTTTTTCAATTTTATCCTCTTAATTGTTATATTTTAAACTTAAATAATTATTTAAAATAAAAAAATATTTTTCATTTTTATTATTTTACTAATTTTAGTAACTATTTTTTTGAATTAAAAGATAACTAAACAACAAAACAAATAAAAGGGTTAAGTAATTGAAACATATTCATACATAATAAGTAAAAATAAAATGTGTATGTAACCATAATAATAAAAATAATAATAAATATTATACTAATTATAGTTCTAATTAATAATAGTAGTAGTAATAATAATAGTAATATAATAATAGAAATAATTGTAGTTAATAATGATAATAATAATACTTATATTTGGTAGTAATACTAATCGTAATAATTATTTTTCATAACAACAATTATAGTTAATAATAATAATAATTATTATTATTATAATTAGAGTTGATAATAATAATAATAACAATAATTAGAGTTATAACTGATAATAATAAAAATAATATAAAAATAAAATAATAAATATCATGAAAATTAGATTATATTTTTGTAAATGTTATTATTAATGAAATGAAGTTGTACATTCAGTTTAAAATATAATAAATAAAATTAATATCACAATATGGTGCAGTTAATTGATTTTACAAAATAATTATAACAGTATATGACCCATTTTTTTATTTATTTCAAATATGTTTAGAATAATAATATTATTGTTATTATATTTATTTACCATTAATAATAATAATAATATTAATATAAATTATAAATTATAAAATTTTAAAATTTTAAAAAAATTAAAAGTCTATTTAGCAAAAGTATTTAGCATAATAACGTTTTTTATAATTAAAAAAAGCAATTATACTAATAATATCACTATGAATAGTAATAATAATAATAAAAATAATAATGATACTAATAATAACAAACAAATGATAATGATAATAATTTTTATGCTATAAATATTAATGTCAATGCAAATATCAAGATTAATGTTCACATACTAATAATCTATAATTATATATAAAGATATACATCAGCAACAAAACAATTAATAATGACAACTAATTGAAATATGGTCTTGTAGTAAATAAAATTAAGATGTGTGTCTAACTATAATAGTAATAATAATATTATAATAATAATAATATCCTGTAGTTATAATAATAATAATAATTATAGTAATAATAATAATTATAGTAATAATAATAATAATCCACTAACTAAATATATAAAGAGACACATTTTTATTGGCCTTTTTTGATTGGGTATAGGGATGTACATATCCGTTTCGTCCCCGTCTCCATATCCGCCATAATACCCGTCCCGGCTATATTTCCGTCTCTGTTTAAATTATTAAAATATTCACAGTTAATTAATTAACCTTATATATATATATATATATATATATTCTATTATTTTTCTTCTAATTATTTGGTTTGTCATGAAATTCATTCGCATCTCCAATATATTTTTCATCTTAACCTTTATGTAATTATGTTAAAATGATGTATGTCAATCTAATATTTATGTCTCACATTTGAATATTTCTATTATTTTTTAATATTTTTATTTATTGTATATTTTCTTTTCACATCAGAATATTTAACACTCTCAATTTAAGTGTTTAATAGCGTAAATCTTTCATTTATTAGAGAATATAAAAATATTTCTTCTTTACTTATTATTATTAATTTCTATTTCATTTGAACAACTCTTTTTCTTCACTAAAAATTTTTTTGTTATTTCTCAATATATATGTTGATATTTAAAAAGTTTTCTTAGATCTCTAAGGTATTTTTTATTTTATCATATCCTTAATTATACATTTATTTTACTTTGTGTGATTTCATTCAATAGTCTGTCAAATTGTTTCTATTATTTCTAAGACACACAATTGTTAATTTTTTAATATTTTTACTTATTTTTTATTTTCATCATGTAGAATACTATTTTGATATATTTTATAAATTGTTTTTTATTTTCTAAGTCATTATCAATCATACTGTAATTTTGTCAGTATAATTGTATAAATAAATTTTATTTACTACAATATAAAAATTTAGTATAATTGCCATGATTTTTTTTATCACTATCCATTATATATTGAAGTTCAAAAAATACAAGATGGATGTTAAAATTTTATTATTATTAGTCTAATATTTGTTCTTTGCATCATTCTGATCAAGTTATGTATTATAACTTTTATTAATGTATAAAAAAGAGATTCATTAGAATTTGAAAAATTGAAGTAATAAAAAATTTAAAATATATTTTAATTTGAATATTTGTTTTTCATTTATGTTTTTTTTAAATATTTATAAATTTTATCAAATAGGTTCTATTAATGTTTAAAAATTTAATAAATATTTTGATTCTCATAAAATTTTATTTGATAGTCTAAGTTAATATATATATATATATATATATATATATATATATATATATATATATATGTAATCTTTGCTTTTACGTTGAAATTGGTACAAAAATGAGACATTTGAGGTTGTCGTAATCATATTTTATTAGGATTAAATATGTTTTTGTCTATTAATTTCAGTAAAAATTGTATTTTTTTGAAATCCATGAATTTATTCATTTAAACCAATTTTGTTTAAGTTTATTTGACGTTTTAAACGTATTTCATGATTGTATTTAAGTTGTTTATACCCTTTGATACACTTTCACTTTAATGTTAATTCAAATAATATCATTGAAATACGTTTGAAACATCAAATAAATTTTACAAAATTTGATTTGAAGGACTAAATTTACGTATTTCTAAAGTTTGAAAAACTAAATTAATCAAAGTTTTAAAAAGAAACTAATTTCAATTTTTACAAATTAAACTATAAAAAGATATTTAACCATATTTTAATATGATATAAAATATGTTACCCTAATTCTTTCTTAATTAACGACCATAACAGAAAATAATAATAATAAAACGATTCTGATTTCAAATACAGTAATAGAATTATTGTCGATAGTATATATCCAACGTATTATATATTTTGAAATATGAAGTTTTTATCACGATTAAAGCGTTTCAGAATATAAAAGAAAGGAAATAAACAAATAATGTTACTAGGATATCTCTGTTAAAAAAATGTTAACTTTTAACTTTTAGTATCCACGGAAGATGATAAATTGATTATTAGCTAATATAAAATTTGTGTATTTTTATTTGAAATAAACACTAAAAGTTATCTTTGAAAAAGAAATAAATGTAAACATCAATGAGATTTACTAAATTCTAGTTTTAAGAATCAAAATATTAATTACAGTAATTCCTAAGTTCCTAAAAAATACCAATGATAATTTTTTAGAGGGTCGCAGCATGTTTTTTTTAAGTGTTATATAGATCTTAAAAAAATGCACTTAATACGAGGATTTTATATTACAAGAAACTAACAACTTCAACACGAATTTAGGATTTAACTGTAATTTTCTCTTATAATGTTAGTATTTTACTTGCCATACAAAAATCGCTCCCTACCATATATGTTTCATATATGTTTGGGTATTCGTTATGAGAGTATTTGCATAATTTTTTAACATCTACGAATATTTACGAATATTCACGAGTATTTATAAAAAAAAAATAATATTTAACCACAACTTCTAATTATAATTTCAAATAAAAATACAATACATAACATCAAACAAAGTGCAAATAAATCATTTAATAAATAGTGTTGAATGACAATTAACAAATAAATGAAGATATTTTAAAATCAATTGATAAAAAATGACCTATTTAAAATCAATGTATTAATGTTTTAATCATTTTTTAATTTAAATTAGAGTATAGTGGGTAAAGATATCTACGGGAACGTATATTATGATACCTGTACATGTTCCGTTAACATGCGGGTACAAAAAATACTCGTACCCGTTATCTACGAGTATACATTTTCAATATCCATTTCCTACCCATTGCAGATTTTATCCGCAGATACATATCTTTTTAACATCCCTATTAGTACTCGTTAATAGAAAAATTAAATCCACAATTTTTCAACCTTTACTTTTTATATCACCAAATTGTTAGTGGGAAATTAAACTCAGAACACGAATTTGGGATTTAACTATCATTTGAATTTGTTGAAAGAAAGTGTAAGCAACTTGAATTAAAATACAGTTCTGTTATTGCTTTCAGCTAGCTGCAATGTTAGACCAGAATAATGCATTGGTGAAAAACAGCAGAAATAATTTTGTTTCTTCTTCAGCGTGTACATTCATTTGTTGAATGGATTCATGGCATGAGTATACATAGACTGATATAAAAAAGGTAAAACATGTGCTAACTTTTGCAGACTCAGACTGTTACTAAATGGGTCCACCTGATTCAACAACAAAACACAACCAAAGCAGTGACAGAAATTCCATTCTGATAAAGGGAGAACCAACTTTAACGAAGGGCACCATCCCAAGAATTTGTAGGGTTATGCTCATGAAAAAAATCTACTATTTTGGTTTTCAGTTATACAGTGTTATTTATATAACAGATGACACAATGTTTGATTCAAACTCAAACATTACAAGAGGGAAAAAGAAGATAAGTTAATTGGATAAGTATTTTTTTTTAAATGTTTAAATATCATTAATTTAACCGATATTATGAATAAAGTTGATGTTAATGGTCAATTAATACACTCCTTCGTCCTTCCACCATAGATCAATGAAGACCCTTACGCAAAACTTGCATTGTTGGTTTCGTTTTTTTCATGATCTCTCTTTTATTTTTTGGACGATTTAAAAATTTGGGAAGCTGAAATAAAATTAAGAATAAGACTTTTTACTTAAAATTTATTTTTCAAATTTTTGTTATATAAAATTATTTATTAAATTGTCGAAATTAATTTTATTTAATATTTTTTAAAATATAATAAAACTAATCTGTTTAATCTTTTTTATATATTTTTAGTTGTTATCACGAGTTTGTGAATCAAACTTATCTTCATTCAAAGAGTATTCACTCGTGTTTCTAATTCATTTTTCTTATCTATTTTATAAATCTATTCATAACTCCTCTTTGTTATGCAATTAAACCTTCAACTTCTCTTATGCTCGATTTCTGAATAACTTGATTCAAATTTTGTAGTTGACATATTTATATATTTTTATATGAAGTAAAAAGTTATAACATATAAAACACTACTAAAAGTAAGTATTGGATCTACCCGGCCCAATAAAAGATGCTAAGTAATGCTGTCTAATAAGGTCCAATTAGCCTTGTCACTAAAAAGACTACAAAATATTCTAAGATATATTTATCGGGGTAAATATTCACATATTAATAGTAATTATGAAAAATTTTGATAGTTTGATTACGTCTTGATATTCCTCTATACCAAATATTTACAACATAATTTTATATCAGGTAAGGTGTCACATTACTATTATATATTATTATTTTTTATTTGAGGTAAGTCGTTATTTTATTGATATTGCTTGATATTACATTACCTGTTTTATCACATGGATCAAAGCCCCAAAGACCCTATAAATACATATAGTATTCTCCAAGGAACACATCCTTTCATACTCATTCGATCTTACTCTTAAAGATCCAAACTCTCGTACTCATTTGAGCGTCAGAGAGTTTTTTGTTGGTAGATCTTTCCTTGTGTTTCAGTCCTCCGTAGCATACATCTCCAATCCATTCAGATCTTGCCACTTGTCCAAAAATTTACAGGTTGAATCCTGGTAAGAACATTTGCCTCTACACTTTATACAATCCTTGCATAATGGCATAACTCATTATTAAGATTAATGTTGAAGATTGTCCATAACTGCTCATAATTAGCTACCATTAATATTTATGGTCATAATTTTGCAATGTCTTGTAAGAATGTTATCTTGACACTTTATTTATTTCATTAACTATGTTTTATTCAAATTTGATAAATAATTAGTGTCAAAAATATGTTTTCCATTGCTTTGACAACTGACTTAACAAGTGCTCCAAATTCTAATGGTGGCCTCATAAGATAAAATGCATTGAAAATAACATTTGAGTTGCACAAAATATTTTTTTGGATATTTTAATGTTTATTAATTTAATTGAAGTTATGTTAATCTTATATAAGATATGAAAATAAAGAAATTACAAAACATCTTCAAAATAAGGCCAAATCACAATGGTGGCCTTGTGAGATAAAAATGCATCAAAAATAGCATTTGAGTTGCACAAAATATTTTTTTCAATATTTGTTGATGCAATGAAATTATGTTTTTAACCATCAAAATATAATAAAATATCGTAAAATAAAATAAAATTTTGTAACTATTTTTAGTCGTTAGTGATTTATTTTCTTGTTCAATATTATTGACAATCAAATATTTTTTTGCCATAAATTATTTTTGACATATGTAAGTCTCACCGATAATTTTAAAGCTGTCAAAAATTTCATTTATAATGATCTTTGACTTCTCAAACTTATAATTTTAATCGTGCCTCAGTTATCATCAACTAAGAAATTCTGCATTATAGCATCTAAAACTGATAATGTTATTCTACACAAAAAAAATATATGAATATATTAGAAACTAACCTTGTATTATGATAATAAATGATATTTAAATGTATTGATTTATGTTAATCTTATTTAGTTTTTAAAATATTTTATTTAAATGAAATACTTTAATTTTTTTTTGTCAATTAAAAATATATTTATTACCATTAAACGTAAAAAAATTATTTAAATATGAAATAATTATTAATAAATTAAAAATATTAATATCAATAATGTTATAATTGATTTTAATTAGTGTCATTTATCTGTTGAAGTTCATCAAATTTTTGAATTCATATTAATAAGGATTTTTCTATATTGATATCAGTTAAAATTGATTTTAGTTGGTACGTTTATTTAACTTATATGAAACAATAAAGAGCCACAAATTAGAACATGGTATTATTTGTGTACATTAATTAGGCTTTAAATTTATATAAATAATTTTTCTATTAATGCACTATCAATATTAATATTAGACACACAAATCCATTGGATTTTTCTTTACAACAATCAATTCGCATTAATTGTGATTGCTTTCCACGGAATCATAAAAACTTGTACGTTTTTTCTTTATTATGACTCTATATGTTGCTTTGAGTGTAATTTGTGACCTATAAATAATGCAGCTTATCAGTGTCAAACAAATCCAAAAAGAATTTCAATATCAAAGCTTGCATTTTGTGTATCTCTGCAATGGCTCGTTTGACAATTCTTAGCATCATTCTCCTCCTTCCCATCATTTGTGAAGGTAAATTTTCTTCTCACAAATTTTTGTATCAACTTTATTCTCATACATTATGAATGAATATATAACATCTTTAATTATTAATCTATTTTTTTTATATAAAATGTGATTCCTAAACTCTTCCATGGATCATGATACGATGTTCAGGTTCATGTTCTTTGAGAGATCTGTCTATTACCCAAACCCTAACTGGAGTTAAAGTAGAGGGAAAACCAGAATGGATAGTGAAAATCACCAATAATTGTGCTTGTGTTCAATTGAACGTGATCTTGAATTGCAAAGGATTTCAAAGTGTTGAGAAAATAGATTCATCAGTTTTGAGAAACTCCTCTGGGCGTTGTCTTGTTAACAATGGTCAATCTGTCTATGGAGAAGATGCTGTTCAATTTAAATATGCTTCGGATAAACAATTTCCATTCACTCCTATTTCCTCACAGATTGCATGTTCTTGATACTATGTAGTTTGTCTTACAGATTATAATCCATTAACAATACATTGCCTTTTCATATCTTAAATTTGCTTCTGCAATGTCATTTCTAAAAGAGAATAAATGGTTACTCTTAAATTAGAGAGAAATATTTGGACTGTTAGAATCCATTCTTACCTCTTGACAAATACAAGATTCAAAGTGTTATATATTATGTGAGTGTATGTTTTTAGTCTATAAACTTTGAAATAAAATTAGAATTTGTCTTTATCTAAATTTTTATATATTTTTATTCTCAAATTTAAAAAATTAATGGACGTAGTATTTTAACCCAATTATATTAAATATTATTTTATGTGTAAAATGTATCTCAACAAACATTGAAACGTAAATGTGTCAAATGATATAAAATTACATTTTTTCATTAGACCTCGTAAAGGGAATGCGCCAAATGATATATATAATTCAAATTCCAGCATGAAACGCATTTGACATAAAAATATTTCACATAATTGGATTAAAAGAATTATATCTATTATTTTTTTAAGTTTGAGTATTAATATATAAGATTTCGGATACAAAAAATTTACAATTTTGTGTCAAAAGTCCAAATATATAATTTTATATTCTAAAGTTATATAATATGAAGAAAAAAGATTATATTTTGAATTATATATTCTAAAATATAAAAATTTATGGGATGCAAGTTGAAATTATGGTGATACAGGAAGAAATAACCCATCTTTATTCTTTTTTTCTCTCTCTTTTTATGTTATAAGTTAATGCATATGATGATGGGTTTTAAAGTGTAGTAACATCTTAAAATTCGAACTAAAACAAAACATGTTCTCATGTAAAATAATTGATGATTTAATCTTTTAGTTGTCAATAAAAATATATTTAAAATAAGGAGACAATGTACTTTTACTTACACCTCTCCATATTTAGTTTATACTAAAATGCATACATTCTTTTAGTTTTAAAATAGAATTTTATGTTTTAATTCTATAATAAATTAATTTAATTTTTATTTGAATTTTTATTAAAATTTCAAAATTATGATATAAAAATTATAACATTATAAGATTATTTTACTTTCAGTTTTATTAAAGATTTAATTACTTATCATTTTTAAAATTTATTATTTATTTTTTTATTTGTGGTTTAATGAACAAGTTTTTTTCTTTAGAATTTATTTTCTCTTATTTTTTACCTTCAAGCATAAAAATAAAATTATTGGTTCTAAATACAATTCTTATCATAACTTGATTTTGAATATATATATA
>Ga0214543_1003648_pt1 | contig 29731 bp, 15 predicted proteins | sample CNSS2metaG_FD_160094 | JGI IMG/M metagenome (GOLD analysis project Ga0214543, IMG submission 160094) | Root nodule microbial communities from cowpea collected in UCLA plant growth center, Los Angeles, California, USA - CNSS2 | ecosystem: Host-associated > Plants > Roots > Nodule | place: USA... | reverse complement strand
TATATATATCGTAACCTGTTGACAAACATTACACTATTTATGAACATCAGTTTTACCAGCAAGAATCATCCAAGTTAAAAAGACAAATCAGGGACATTCAGAATCTAAACAGGTAAGTTCCTTTTCTTGGAAAGTTTTTCAACAAGTCTCTCACGAAAAGATCACCGGAATTTCTTGGTTAATTAATTGCAGGCACATCCTTGGTGAAGCTCTTAGTTCTCTAAGTCTAAAGGAACTAAAGAATCTTGAGAGCAGATTGGAGAAAGGTTTGAGCAGAGTCAGATCCAGAAAGGTATTATAAAACAATTAAGCCACTAAATTGTTCATTATTTCTCTTCCAACTTATAATTTGAACTGACATAAACACACGCATGCACGCAACTTCTTTCAGCACGAGACATTGTTTGCAGATATCGAGTTCATGCAGAAGCGGGTACGTATATACTCATCATTCCTTCGATGCATCATGCTATGAAGTTTATGCTTTCCTTGCTTGTTCAAATGTTCCACTAATATTTGAGAGTTATAAGATTGGTTTAATGGATTTGTACGTAATTGACTTCTTCTGATCGTATGCATGAAAAAATGCAGGAAATTGAGCTGCAAAACCACAATAATTTTCTGCGAACTAAGGTCTCTCATCATTCTCCAAGACTTTGTATATATAGATATAATAGTGTAAGTAATATATAGTTGTTGTGATGATTGGTGCAGATAGCAGAACACGATAGAGAACAACAAGAAGAACAACATATGACAGGAAATGTGTGCGAGTCTTTACCAGCTTCACAGTCATATGACAGAAATTTCTTCCCAGTAAACCTCATAGATTCCAGTCACCAATACTCACGTCAAGACCACACTGCTCTTCAACTTGTGTAAGCACATTATTCATCTTCAGAATTCCACTGTATACATGTTTCTTAATCACTACTTAATTGTCTTTTAATGCATTATATATTTCTTTGATGGGACTTCAAAATATATTCATGGTTATTGATTTTGAAGTTTTAAAATATATTAAAATTATTTTTTAAATATTAAAGTAATGTATTTTTAATACTCAGAAAATTATAATACAAAAAAGTCAGTAAAAAAACTGGATTCATGAATAAAGCTTGAGTTTAGCAAAACAAGCTAAAGCAGCAATGATGTTTAAACCACAAACAACAATGTCATCCGTGGACATTTTTATCCTAAAAATAAATCAGTAATAATAAGTAATGTATTCTAAAGTCCTGTGTGTTTTTTTCTTTTCTTTTTTCAGTCCTTTTCACTTTTTTAATATATTATTATTCTATTTAGGAAAGTGATATTTTAATACGCAGCGACTAAAATACAACCACTTAAAATGACTAATATATTCATATTTTTAAAATTTTTAATTTAAAGTAGTAATATATATATATATATATATATATATATAATTAAAAATAGTTGTGAAGTGAATGTTTTCTAGTCTTCAAAGTATATAATTTTGTTATATTTACACGCTTATTTTGTCAAACAGCTCAATTCTAATTTTACTTCAATTTTTGTCCTTTTCTTTTTTTCTTCTATTTCTCTTCTCTTTTTTTTCTTCCACTTAAACATATATCCCAAATTTGAGGTGCTCTTTAGTTTTTATTTTATTTCTTGATGACTTTAGGGTTTATTTAGTAAATATTTATGAATAGAGTGAAATGAAAATTTTCATAATATGTAATGACATAAACTATTTATATAGAACTTTTCTTATATAGTTTTTGTTAATTCTTCTTCTTGACTTGACTATAAGGAATTCATTAAATAGAACCTGAATTAGAAATAATTAATATTTAGTTATTGAATTTAATTTATAAAATATTTTTAATCAAAGAATTGTTAGTTTTTCGTATTTTTTCTGTTTTGACATGTTTAAGAAGAAACTTATCCAAATATATCATCATGTTTTACTTTTAGTTCGAAGAGGAAATTTTATTTTTTTTTTTCTATATATATATATATATATATATATATATATATATATATATATATATATATATATTATTTTTTTTAGAAGAAGTATGATTAAATCACTTAAACAAAACTATATATAGGTTATAAAATAAATTTTTTTAATCAATATTAAATATATAACACTCTTTTCTATCACTTTCTCACTTCATTTTCACCTTTTAATGCAGCTGATGAGGGATACATATCCCCAAGTTTCCTGAAGAGTGGCCTTTCTAATTTCCTCTGCTAAACTTCTTCCAATGAAAACCTTAAGAAATTAAAGCTAGAATCAGCATGTGTATTAATACATCATATGTTATATAATTAAACCTTATATAATGTATAATTTCTATATATTAAGTCCTACTATATTAATCTGTGTTGTATCTTTTCGATGGCCCTACTATATAGTACCAAATGCCTCTGTTTGGAGGAGTAAACCTCAATGAAATAATTTGTGATATCACGTGAAATGTAAATAAAAAATACCAATTAATTATTTAAGCAAATTGTTTAGTCCGAGGAGACTTGTTTCTGTTTCCTTTTTATTTACATTTCGAAAACTAATTTTTGTAAATTGTACGAAAAGTAGGGATGTGAAGAAACATTATTTGTTTGACTTGTACAACTAAAAAAAGATAAAGATAAATTTGAATGTAACAAACAAGAAGATTTACTTTGATACCCTCTAAAAGTAATAATACACTAATAATGTGAATTGAAAAATAAAGAAAAATTTAAATAAAACATTAGTATTTATTTTGAATTATCAGGTGTTTTTTTGTCTTATGGATGTTATCATTCGTTTATAAATATAAAAATCAAAAATAGAAATAAAATGTAAAGTATGAAGGAAGGTGTAGATAACATGGGCTGGGATGAATTTGACACATAAGTATTATTGGGCTTTGTTTGGGCCTAATGTTTTAACAAACCCAAAACTCTCTCACGCAAGACTTGCTCCAAAGTCAAAACATAGAGCAATCAAAGAGTGTTTTTTGTTTTAAAAAAGCTATACAACGATAACCAGAAATTGTTTATGAACAAGAATAAGTCATTGAAATGAATTATCTACCTCAAATTTGTAAATTTTACACTATAAGAATTTTATAAAAGATCACTCTAATTTGAATACCATAAAATAAATGTGGTGTGTGATACATTTCAAGGTTATCATGCTATTAATTTTGTGTTCCATTGATAAAATGAGAATTACTTATTATTCTATTGGTTTGTCAATTATTTGTACCATTATATCAAACTATCATACATTTTAATACCTGTTAATATTTAAATAGGACAAGATTCACAATTTTCAGCTTTTCTATAATAAGCTTAGGCTTTTGATGCATAACAAATGCATTTTGATATAATTTATAACTCACAATTACGCTAAGAAATAGATATCTAAAATGGTTTAAAGATCAAGCCCAAAACATTAATGTCACTTCAATCTTGAAATAGAGGTAGCAAAATATATGATGTAGATCCAAATAATGAATGAGAACAATTAGAATAAATAGCTCAAATTATGAGCTGAATCACCTCTTTGAAACCCATTTCAAATCTGCAAATTCAACGATCAAATTTGAAAACACACATTTATTTTTTATATTGATTGAATTTATATATATGAACTACAATGGATGTAGAAAATAAAAAAATTAATCCATGTAAAAAGGATTTTCTTTAATAAACGTGTAAGGAATTTGGGAACCCTTGATATAAACTTAAGCCAAATAAGAATCTTAAAATCCAACAAGATACAAATGCTGTCTAGTAAGACGATTAATATCATTATTTCCAAAAGCAAAATAATTTACTGGACTATTACATTACATATACTTACATGATCACCATTCATAACTGCTGTAGCTTCTTCTGACACAGTATTTTCTTGTATACAATAAGCTATTTGTATATATATATGGACGAATGCATGGTGCAGAGACTGAAGGCAAAACCTTCTTCTCTCTTCTTTCCATGCATACGGTATACACATCATTAGAATTTTTCATCTTGTGAGACTTTCTTTTTTTCAGATTTTTCATAAAACTCTAATTTATTTTTTTAAATTACACAAAATATTAGTAAAAGTCCCACAGCTATGAAAAGTTCTAATAATGATTATCGGTTGTATCTGAACATCAACTTTGGATGTGTAATTTCTTCACTCTATAATGCTACATTTCCTAATAAAGTTATGGGAGAAATTTACGTATCTATTCCATAAAGTTCGAACCTCGGGTAAACCAATTTCGAGCCACGGCTTTGCTGGGCCATTGAAATGAACAACAGCAGCACCTTCCACTCTCTCTAAGCTATTGCTCATTTCTTCTTCTGATCGATGCTCATAACCCAAATCAGTGACGAGCCATGAGGAATCTACGGGCTGCACTTCACCCTCAAAAGCAATCAAAGCAGGTGCAACAACTCCAGGATTCCACAATGTCAACCCAGACTTCATGTTCTGCAAAAAATCAAATCAGAGAGATATGCATGCATGCAGTTTAATATCATCATAATCACAAAATTAACAGAACTTACAAGTTTCAACCAGTAATGGTAAGTATTAGTAATATCTGATCTCCTCCAAGCTTCAAGATCAAATATATTCACGCCAAAGAGCCATGCACACTTGTCGCCGTCAAAATTGGATGATATGATAGGATGTGAAAAGTTCAAGAAGTTGACGTATTTGTTTCCATGGCAGCAACTGTTCTCACACCATGACTTGAACACCGAACCACTCACTTTGCCATTAAGATCTACTTCCCACAAAAAAGATATGTCCTTCTGTACCACAACATCATCGTCCACCACTACAACCTTGTTCAGATCTGGAAACAACTGATGGTCCACAAAAACCACGAACCATATCAAGTTATTATACTAAGAACTTAAGACATCACAAAAAACTGATATGCTGACACCATTTAGTTACCTCAGGGATATAGAAACGGAGATGATTCAACAAGGAAAGGGTACTTGGCGTTAAAGCTTCTAAATATCTGTTATCCTCTTCATTATCCTCAAGCTCTTTCTCTTTGTAGTTGTTGTAGTAGTGCTTCCAAATTAAGTCATTAGTTTCCAGCATCTCTGTGACACCATCATTCACTTCTTTAGACCAATCATATTGGTGTAACCCTCTAACCTCAACAACTGCTGAGTTAATAGAGTTGATGGCAAACCAGGTGTGCATGGGAGTATAAGTTTTCTTGTCGGTGACAACGTGAAAGACGAATCTTCCAGGGTTGGCTGAGTTTTCGACGGTGGAAGCTACAACAACTGAAGCTGCAAGAACGTTGTCTGTTAGGAGAACTATGTGGTGAAGGGTAGGGTCAACAAGACGAGAGACATGTAGAGGAGAAGGTAGACGAGATCTGGCCATGGCGTTTCCAGTGTATTCTTCAGCCAGCTTCAGACAAAGACAGTGCAAACCTTTGGGAACTCCGTGTGACGCTATGTGCCAATTAAGTGATTCCTTCTTTCTGGCTGATTGCACCTCACGTTCCATCTGTGATAGCTACGTGTACATATCAACATAATTAGTGACATTATAATACCTTCTGGTGGGTCGAAAAATTATGGAATAATTCGAATGATACGAAATTGTCTTAACAGATTTGCGTACCGTGGCTTTGGTCTTGAAAGCAAATGCCTTAAGGTCTTGTTTGGACGCCAACACTTTGACAAGCTCGTTAAATGACAGAGTTCCTCCTTCATTTGCGTTATTACCATCATTTGCCTCTGTCAGTGCTCTCGTCAACTCTTCTCTCAGTTTCTTCATGCATGCATCGTAAAAACGGGAATGTAAAATATGAGATCTCATTACTCCTTATTTTTCCATGCATACATCTCTTTCCTTTTTTACTATCAAAATTTAAATGCACTATAAACTTCATTTATTTGAAACAATATTATAAATAAAAGCATTCTTCTTCTTTTATCAAAGTGTTTAAGTTTTTCCAATCAGCTTTATAAAATATTGAGATAGCAGATAAGGATGTAAAAAGCAAGTACATTTAGGAATTTACTTCTAATTATAACATATCATCTTAAAAATTAAGACTGTAAAATTTAATTTTACGTTACAAAATAAGCCATAAAATATTAATTTCAACATTATCCAGCTCACCCTAAAACGAATTAATGATAATAATTTATTAAAATAGGTTATTCAAACAATACGAATGAGCTGGTTATTGAAATAGTGATATGATACAAAAAAATCAGAAAGGATTAAAAATATAGATTGGCTCTACCAGATTGGCGTCATCTCCGCCGAAAAATGTCGATCCCACGCAATCTGCAACAATTACAATGGTCACAAAATATGAGCTCATTTTAAAGATGATTTTATCAAATCGTTCAAGGGTTTTATATATATATATATATATATATATATTTTGAAAGATAGAATAATAGAGGGAGGGGACTTTGAAAATTGTGGGTCAACTTCCGTTTTATATAAACTCGTAAAAATAAATACATAATATGATACATTTATAATTTAGATTGTACTTAATTTGATACTAATGGAATACTATAATTATAAAAAAAATTGATTGAATTATAAAATAAATGAAAATACAAAATAAATTAAGAGAATATTCTAATATCTTTAAAGTGCTTTTGATTCTTGATGATTATGTTTAAGAAACTAAACAAATATTTGAAAGAAAAAAAACATCTTCATTTCTCAAATTTAATGTTTAATGATTAAAATTACATATTTTTTTAAACAGTTGGAATTAATTTTTGTAAAAAAATTAAAGGATTAAGTTTTATTCTAAATTTTAGACATTTAAAGAGTAATTAATTCATAATTTAATATAATAATATCACAGGATGACTAAATAATAAAGGGAAACGTACATAAAAACACTTTATATTTTCTTTTGTAAACGCACTTTTATTTTATTGTTGATTTTAGTTAATCTTTTTAAATTGAAAATGTTGTTACAATATGTTCTGTTGATTAATCCTCCAACTTATTTTGTTTGGTTCACCAAGAAGAATTTAACAACCCCAAAAGGTTGAGACTTTTTCTTTTTTATGGATTTTCTAACAAGTGACTTTAATGGAAAATGGATCTCCATACATGTAGTTTTGCCATTGGAAGAAATGACTTTGAGAAACATGATACTTTGTTGACGAAATGGTTTATAGTATGGTTCTTTTTTTCTTCTGAAAATGTAATTATCATGAGAATTTTAGAACCATCGGAAAAAAATAAAAAATAGCTCTCATATTTTTCTATTGTTTTGACTAATATTCCATCACTTGTTTATTTTATTTTTGAAAAGCTGAAGTTTAACAAATATGTAGTAAAAAAACAATATAGAGAATAAGAAAAAAGCTCCTTTCTTCACTTTTTTTCGGTATTTTGGAAATTAGAATAATAAAACAATATGACCTAAAATGTAAAAATCAATTATTGATTTAGATTTAGTACTGATTAAGAATTATTACACATTTTAATAGTTAAAAGATAAATCTTAAGTGCACCTAATATTATAATGATTGATTTTTTTATTTCTATTCTTTCATTAAAATTAGAGTTTTACCTGACTGACATATATTAACCTTTAAAATAATTTTTTATTATTTTTTATTGAGGAGTAGTACCAAAAGCATTTATAACGCTACTCCTAAAAATTGAAAATTAAAGATATTCATATACATGAAACTTAAACTATTCTTTTCACTTTTTTTAGTAAAGAAAACATGATATTTTAAAATGCAAAAACGTATTTAAATAATACTATGATTTGAAAATATAATAACTGATTTAAAGTTTCAGCATTTTTAATTTTTACATTTTTGTATTTAAACTGTGTACAAAATCTTTTTTTAATCTAACTAAATTGAAACAAAAAATGTGAATGCATGTGTTTAAAAGCTTGAATTATACAAAACATATTTAATGCATTACAAAGTAAACTTATTATTTAAAAAGTTTCTAAATAATATTATTAAAGAAATCGTTAATAGAATTTTAAAAATGCTAAATAAAAAAACATTATGTTTGACGAAGAGGAAGAAGAGAAAGAGAGAAAAAAAACAAAATAGTAAGTTTTTGCATTCATTATTTTGAAAAAAAAAAAAGTTGAAAGAAGAGGTTTTCTCCATCATCATATGATGGTGCGGTAGGTCGTTACAGATTCGGTGGTACTTTTCTCAACACTCAAATTCATACGTACTTTACTTGTCCCACAATTACGAAACGGTTAACCGTAAAAAAAATGCAGATATAATTCAAAATTACGAGCGAAAATTGAAAAGGAGTCAGAAATTTACCAAAGGTGGAGCACGCCGCAGAAGATTCCACCACCAAAACAGCTACTCTCACAAATCCCAGCAGCAACACGATTCCGAGAGCCACCACCGTCCGGTTGGAAACCCGGCGACCGACGATGGTGTCGGCAGGAGCAGTTGTCTTTCCGGCGGATTTGGTAACAGCGACAACTCTTTTTATCTCCTTCGCAGATACATAGAACTTCATCTTCCGAATTCCATTCGCCTCTACCTAACTTTTTTCTCTTCCCTGAGTTCCTCCGATATCAAATCCGCACCAGATCTGAGCCACTTACACTCACAAGGAGATCCGCGTGTTGCATTTGCGTGATTTCACGGTTTCGATCACTTTTTTCTGTGAGGAGGACAACGAAAAGAGGATATTGAATCGAATCGAATGGAATCGAAATGAAATGAGGTTGAGTTCGTAGGGCTAAGAGAATAGTAGTAGTTGCAGACAGAGAGAACTAGAAAGCGAGTGGAAAATGCGAAAATCAAAGTCGCGGGAAATGATTATATTGCAGAGACAAGTTGGTGTTTGAGGGGTTTACAAACTTTTTTTTGCCACTGCTTTTCTCTTTATTTACTCTTTTGACACTCATTCACCGACACCTCTATCACGTGCTGTGGCCACCAATTTTTTTCTTTCAAATCTTTTTCCTATTACCACTATTTTCATCTTCTATATTTCTGATACAACTTTTTCTTTTACGATAATTCCCCTTATTTTCGATGTAATAAATGATAGTGTGATACCGAAAACTATTTACTTACAATTTTCATTAAAATTCCCAAATGATTTAGTAAGTTAAATGCTAATTTAACTAAACTTGTAAGACTATATTTTGGAAATCTAAGGTTTTAATGATGGAACAACGACAAATAAGTACTGCCACTGTACCACTTTAACTTCTTTATTATTTTCGAATCTAAAGTTGAGGTCGGTGATTCTATCTGAAAACTCCACGTGTTGTTCCATTTTTTCAATGCACAATTCTACTCTTGTAAAAACGCGCATGATGTTCTCGGGTAAAGGTAGAAAATGATCATAAGCAAAATTTAAGGGCTAAATATTTTTATTTTATTTTAGAATGAAATAAGTAGTATTATTAGTTATTACTAAAAATATTAATACAGACATAATGATAAATTATTAAGGTTTTAAACTACTCACTTTTATTTTCTTTTCATAAGATATACCTATCTTGTAGAAACTATCCAAATTTATATTCAGAAAATATAATACATATTTATAATATTAAACAACATTTTAAATTTCTGGCATGTAAAGAAATATTTTAAACTGGTTGGAAATTTTTATAATTACTTGAAGTTGCAAATTGATTGGCACGAGCTCTACAAATTGGCATGGATTTTATCAATGTTCTAGTAATTAACAATTGAGTTTTGGATGGAGATATGAGAAGGAATCTATATACCTCTTAGGTGTACAGAAACATATCTGAACTTAAAGCTATTTCCAAAAAAAAAAACTTCCGTAATTTATAAAATTGTACTGGATAAACTTTTATTTTAAAAATAATCAATATTTCAACGCGTACACAAACCTACTTTTCCAAACACCTATATCTATTCATTTTAATTGTTATTTATTAAAAATGATGATATAAATATTTAAATTTTTAATAATAAACATTAAACTCTTTAATTCAATAAATAATGAAACTAGACACATGAATAAGGTTGTTAAAATAAGCCCAACTTAACGAATTAATCACTATTAAGTGTGATTTAAAAAATAATTAACTTAATACAAATAAGTTTTTTTAGAGTAATTCGTTTGATTGATCAAAGTTAAGTAAGCTAATGAGCTCATTGTTCATTATTTATTCTTTTATACATTAATCGAGGGTTATCTTTTATATTATACAAATGTTGAATTAATAGAATTATTTAGTTATTTTTTAAAGTGCTTAATTGTTATTTTGTAGTATTTTAATCAATTTCAGAATAATATTAAACTTCTGTCTGCTTTTATCAATCTTTATTTATTTTAAGTACACATATTATGAATGTAGGAGACACTAACATAATTGTTTCGTGTAATGTTTAGACTTTTAAATAATAATAATAATAACAATAATATATTATAAAAGACATAGTGAGTGTGGGTTAGATCTTACTACACTGGGGTTTTATCCCAACCAAAGAAAAAAGATTACTATTAATGCGTGCTCAGCTATTTTTTGAAAAATCGTAGAGTTCTAAAACTTGTGGTAAGTGGTAGTGATTGTATACCTAAAAAACTAGATAGTGCTGCAATCTATCTTACAAGTTTTTACGGATTAAAACCGCAAACTTTTTATAGTATAATTTTTTTTGACAAATTGAATTGTGATAACAATTCTAAAATCAATTCTTTATTTTTATAATTTTATTTTTATTTTTTTCTATATCGCTTAATGTGAATTTTAGTGAATACTCATTTAAGAACTAACACTATGTAATAACGAGAGAAAGAAAATAATAATAAATAATAAAATAAGTAATTTGGTGTAAAAATATAAAGAAAGTTTGCTATTGTTTTTTTCGATTCCGCTTCTTCCTTTTTTATGTTAATAATTACAATAATATGTAGAATTAGGTATATGGTTTTGAGTTGAAAGATAGTTCACTTTATTTGCAAAAGGTTGGAATTAACCGAAATGTTATTTCATTTAAACAAATCTATTTTATCTAATTTGTTTAACAGGAGAGTTGAAAGTCTCGTTAAATAAAAATGAAAACGTTTAATAATATCTAAAAAAAAAGAGCTACAAACATTAAAATATTTTATGTTGGAAGTGTTGTTAAGTTTCTAAAATATCATATCTCACAAGTGATAAATCTTCTAATCTTCCACAACAACAACAAAAAATCAACACTAATATCAAAATTGATGATTTATCTGATATCATTATAATAAAAAATAAATTCAATATCCTTACCACCAACCATGCAACAATTATTTGGTTCAAATAATGTTTAGTGTGTGATTTAGATTACTAAATATTTGGATAATTATTATTTAGCTTTTGATAATATATTTAGCGATTTGAATATTTATATTTTCTTATGTAAAATGTTAAGGATATTTACTATAACTTGTGAATTTGTGATGGAGTTTTTTTTTTTCGATTGATTAATATATATTTTTTAAATATGAGATAAATGTATAACTTGATGTAGTTTTTTTCAGCCCAACTAATACGTATTACTGCTAAATTTAAATTTTGGAAATCAGCTTATGTTTATTTATTTGGTTAAGCACAAAATTAAGTGAGCTAACTTTATATTTACGACCTAATTTATGTTTATCTTTCTATTTAATTAAGGGTATAATTCCCCTTTTACTCTATCCCAATCCAATATATTAATATGTGAAAAAGAAAGGGGCTTGAAAAAAATTACTTCTGACACGTTGAAAAGTAAATAAAGAAAAACATGCAACGAAATTTTGGTTTTGCTCTGTTTTTTAATTTTGGTTTTGCTTTTTTATTATTGTCAAAACTTACAAAGCTTATGAAAATAATATAACATTAACATAAAATTATTTTCAATATAACATCAAAAGAGTAGGATGTCATTTTCTTTTTCAAAATCTTATTTTAGTCATCGACTTATGTCAATTGATTTTTACTTTTGAAAATATATAACGATTAGATTATTTATGTTAATAACATTCTAGAAACATTAAACATGTATCATGTGTTATTTTGTATTTTTTTTCTAATTTTATTTTATTTTTAACTTTTCAGGTCAGATGTCGAATTAATATTGTGTCATACGATACTTTTATTTAGTGTAACATGATAAAGTGATATCATTAACTTAATCTCAATTTAATCATATATTTATTATTTTAGTCTCAATTTAGTTTTTATATTTATTATGACTCAATATTAATTTAGTTTCAAATTTTCTTAAAAGTAAACCAATTGCATCAATTTTCAAATTGATAAAAAATTTAATTTTTATATAAATATATATTAATAATTTTATTAAAATTTATATTTTTATTAGATTAAATTGAATTTATATTTTTTATTTAACTTAATTTAAATTTTGTTTTAAAATTATAAAATTAAATTTATTTCAAATTTATTACATCATACTTTAATATTTTTTATTTGAATTTATATTTTAAATAATTATATGTAGATTATTTGAACTATAGAAATATAAATTTCAAATATAGTTGAAATAAGTATATTTAAAAAACGAGGTCACGTGTTATTTGAAAAATATATACATTTAAAAAATTAAATTCAGATTTAAAAACAAAAATAAAGACGAATTAAACTAAATAATTTCGAGTTTGGTTATGTTATGTTATTAGTGGACAAACGTAAATTTGGTCATTCACATAAAAAAAACAACAAAAATTTAGGAAAATCGTTTTGATTTCTTTCACAAATTTTGAAATTTTGTTTAACAGATTTATGTAGGGGTGGTAATGCAGGCCGGCCCGTTCCGTTTAGGTCCGCCACGCATAAGGCCCGCCACGCATAAGGCCCGCCACGCATAAGGCCCGCTCCGCCCCGCACATTTTCTTTGGGTCGCATATTCTGGCCCGCCCCGCATATATGTTGGTCCGCAGACTTGCGGGGCAGCCCGCTTTTTTTTAAAATTTTTTCTTTTATGATAAAACTTTCAATGTTTAAAAATTGTGAAACTTTAAGAAGTTCACAAAATTAAGTAAAGATTTTGGGGGAATTAGATGATAAATTGATAATTCAACATTTTCATCATATTCAAACTATGACATACACAATGTATTATTTAAATTTTAGCACATTAAAAACTACAATAATACTTGTCTTTTCCAGTTATACAAGAATTTGAAATGTTAATGCAAGAGTCCATAAAAGAAGTAATTAATATATACAAGTGTAAGTTTTTTTTTTTAATTTTATACGGGCTTGCGGGCCGCGGGCCTATGCGAGCTGAGCCCACGCGGACCGAGCCCGCGCAGGCCTGCGGACTCACTATTCTAGCCTGCCCCGCGTTTTTTCTGCAGGTCTGCGGGCCAGACCCTAATTGACATCCCTATATTTATGTGAAAGCACATCTTTAATTGCTACAATTTAATAAATCATCTTAAATACCTACAATGTTTAAATAGTGATGATACAAAAGGACTTGTTTATTCAAAAAGCATGCATAACTCAATACATGTGACACATATTCATAATTTATCTTAATACCTAACTCAGACAAATGTAATAAAATTTCGAATTAAAAAGTTTTCTTAGAAAACTAAAAACTAATTAAAAAAAAATAGATTTTATAAAAGTAGTTGAAACAGTGAACTAAATAGTGTATAGCAATGTCCACCAATTCTAAAGTATAAATCTAAAGAAACAGTTACACTTACTCAACTTCTAAGCATTGATGCAATATCTTTCTCAAATTGCTTATATCACATTAACACTTCTCCGATTGGTAGGTTCAGTAACTATCTTATTAATTCTTTATTTAAAATAATTCAATGAATTCATAAATATTTTTTCTCTTTCTTTTTTATGACCACAAAAATTGTTACTGAAAACTCTCATTTGATATGATTATATCTTTTTGAAAGTTTCACATCAACTAAGATAGAACAAATTTTATAGTATATAGAGGTGTAAATCTTACATGTCAATTTTGTAGGATTGAATTAGACTTAAAACTCACTTCTAACATGATATGTCAAGTTAGAACCAATCATAGTAAACTTTAGTATATAAGTAAGATACAAATCTCACCTTACAAGTCAGTTTTGTTAGATTAAATTAGATTTAAAATCCACTTCTAACATTTACTATAGTCAAAATCATTTCATGCAAACTTATAAATCATTTTCTCACTTTCTCCTATTAAATCGGAACCGCCCTTTGCATTTTATTTACAATAATATATTTTTTTGACAAATATTTTATTTATAAAGTTGACAAAGTTATTAAATAGAATAATTTTTTATTTTTTTATAAAAGTTATAAAAATAAAATAATAAAATTGTAAGTTTTTTTATTAAAAATATTATTTTGTTAAAATATATGTTATGTAAAAGAACAAAAAATGGAATTTGCTTTATAGTTTCAGAAAAAAAAAAATAAAAACATAAGAAAAGGAGGAACGTGATGGAGAGGACACAAAGTCAAAAGGCAAAATTTGTGGAGTAAAACATGCACATGATTGAGGAATTTCTTTGTCTTTGGTGCTTCTGTTAAGTAACACAGAACATGCCACTTTCCGTTGGGCCCACCGCTGGCCCACTAAACGGTTAAGTAGTCCCTGTCTCCACACTCCAATACATTTATAATTGGGTTTCTTCCTGCACCCCAAGATTTCTTTTGTAGCTCCAAACTTTTCAACTGTTCCACTTCTGCCCTACAGAAAATTAAAAAGTATTTGTATACAGTAAGTCTTTGCCTTAGCTGGGCCTATGATGGCATGTTCAGCCCAATAACTATTTTACATAAGTATATTTTAATAAACTTTGTGTATAAGATCGTGGTTTCTCTAACTCAATTAAAAATGCTTACAATTTTTATATAAAATCAAACACTTAAAATATTTAAGTTTTGTATTATAATTTAAAAATATTATTAAAAATAAAATGATTTTTTTTTAACGATCCAAGACATTTTTAGATCTCGTGGACAACTCCGATGTCGCCACCTTTCTCTGACGTTAATTGTTGTTTTTTTATTCACTTTGTCCCATTGCAGATGTGGATCCACTGCAGTTAGAAGATAAGTGCAGGGTACGCAGTTAAATCTCTCACAATCAATTTTCTATTTAATTTTTCTATATCTATTTTATTTAAGTTAAACGACTCTGAGTGCAAATAACTCAACATTTCAGCTATTCATCCAATGGACTTACTTTGCGCTTGGAGATTCAACAATTGCAGCTTATAGATTGTGGAGTTTCGCGCATGATTCCATGTGAGTATGTGTTCGACACTGTAGACTGATTTGAATGTTGCAGTTGATTTTGAATCGACCCTTCACGGTTTTTCAGCCCTCTAAGTTAATTTTTCTAAAATGTTGATCTTTTCCACTCTCTGTCATCCCTTCTTGCAGCATGTTGAAGCGTGGATACAAACCAAATCCATGGAGTGGCGCTCTCAATTGCCGGGTCCCTGTTTTTCTCATGTTTCTTACATTGATGCTAGTGTTAGTGGTTTTCTTTTTAGTATTTCATAATGATAGCGATGGTGCTAATCCCAGTTTAGCTTATGAACGTCCTAATAAAAAATGGAATAGCTTTGACTCGTTGGTGCATTTGCATCCCACAAAAGAGTTCCGGAATGGAACTGATTTGATATGGCAAGTGCCTGAATCACCGAAAGGTGTTCTCTTTCTGGCTCATGGATGCGATGGCAGGGCCCTCAACTTTTGGGACAAGTCCCCTGAATGCCCTGATTGCATTGGTTTACCTGAAGAAAGGTTGCTTGTACTCCATGGCCTTGCCCAAGGTTTTGCTGTTATTACAATTTCAAGTGCTCAGAGATGTTGGACTTTTGGCAAAGAGGTGTTGGTTGTTAAAGACATTATAGAATGGTGGAGTGGTAGAAGTAAGCTTGAGAAGCTTCCCCTTGTGGCTTTGGGTGCTTCTTCTGGAGGGTATTTTGTTTCGGTGCTTGCCACTGCTATGAAGTTTAGTAGTATCGTGATCATGATTGCGGAGGGGATGTTTGAGCAAATTGAAATTAGAGGGGACTACCCACCTACCCTTTTTGTTCACATGCCCAAAGATCTTTACAGGCAGCAGAAAATAGATGAGTATGTAGAGGTTCTAAAAGATAGAGGGACTGATGTTGGTGTTGTTGAATGTTTGGAATTCCCGTTGTCACCCAATACTTTAGCTGATAGAATTCCAGGGCTTGATCTGCCTCTTTCTAGAAAGATATTCGAGTTATTTCAGGAAAAGAGCTTTATTGATAAAAATGGTTACATGAAGAAAGATGGGCGTAAAACCAAATGGAAAAAGGCTCTTCAGGAGAAGAAAACTCTTCTGCTGGATAATAATCTGGTCTCTCATGTCCAAGAGGAGCTAAACCTTGCATTTGCTTACCATGAGATGACTAGCTTGCATTCTGACCAAATTTTTAAATGGTTTGAATCTCACATGAGCTGATCAAAACTTTCCTGTACTGAAACCACTTGAATATGATGGACCTATCCTTCTTCTCAATTTTTTTTTTCTGAAATTCAATCAGAGATCCATTGACTTCGTGTAAAAACTGTTACAGTGGTTTCTTATCAGATACCAAGTCTGAAGGGCCGAACTTTCTTAATTGGGTGTGACTTGTGAAAGGTATGACTCTGAACCTTTGCACCAATCCCTTTGTACTTTAGCAAGCAGTATGCTGAATGTTATCCTAGATTTGGTTAAAATTGTAATATTTCTACCACTTTTCTTGAGATTTGAGGCACCAATCCTGGGTTAATCTTTGAAATTTGAATACTCTAGTGGAGTTGCGTTTAAAATTACCCTTTTGTAATATGGCTGTCAAATTATGAGCCTGACCCTGCAAGCTTGACTACTAGACTTATTTGTCCTATGATCTAAACCCAAGTTGACATCTATAACTGGTGAAAAATGTGGAAATATTTGTACGATACATTTATAATGTGAAAGGCTAACATAATGTTGAATAAGAAAGGAAATTAATTTAATTGAAAGAAATTCTGCAGGAGTGCTTATAATTTTTTAGAATGATGCGGGGTGGAAAGGAGAAAAATTATACAAGATAGTAAAGGATGACATTGTTTGGAATTTGAATGTTTAGAAAGGACACCCAAAATGAATGAATTTCACTGCTCTCTGTTCCTACCCTTCCTTTTACCCTCCAAGTTGACAGGGAGGGGGAGAGGATGGACAGGTAATAAAGTTTCTTTTTCTTTAAATCCAAAGGTTTAAGGTTTTTGAAATAAGGGAGCATGGGAACAATAAACATGTAATTCTTGTAATTCTTTTCACTTCCACAGGAACTATGAATTGAAACTTTCTTCCCTTTTATCAGTTAACATCCAAATTATTGCCATGATCTGGTGCTGTTGTTGTTCCTGTAAGTGGAGGTTCTAAGCTCAGGAATACTCCTGAAAAACAGCATTTATGTGGCTCAAAACACTGTATTTACAATTTGACTACCTTAGAGACTTCATACCATTGTTGGTCATCTTACACATTCAACAGCTTTTGGGGCTTCAAAGTTACATGCACATTGGGATTTTAAAGTTAAAAGTTTTCAGCTCATTCGGATAAACTAATATAAATGTTTTGCGAAAAGTACAATCTAACTTTTCAATTTTTTCTGCTCCTCGTCTCCCAAAACGTATCTAACTAATATGGTTTTTTATATAGAGTTTTGAATTAAAAAAAAAAAAACATAGAAAATTATGCATGTTTTTTTTTTTTTTTTATATTCCTTACATCAACACAAGTGTGTGTGTTTGTATATATGTACACAAGCAATTTTCCATTCTTACGAAGTACTCTAATGTAGTAGAGGTGTTTTAAGATCTCAGTTATTATCTTTATCAATATTTGGTAAGTCGCATAAGCGTGTAGGGTTTTGCCTGCGTGTTTGTGTTTTACAAATATAATAAATCTTTCTACATTACACCGGGAAGACTACCCTCCTTTTATAGTCTTTACCTACCAATGCAATTGTTGTGGACCATTTCCACAGCCTTGTACACTTCCCGTTGAGGCACTTAAAAGGCATTAATTAGAGCCCACATGACGCTTTAATCCTTCCTCTGCCACTATAACTCATCATTCCCAATTCACATAGGAGCACCATTGCTAGCATCTTGGTCCATATGTTGCTTTTGTTTTTTTTTGTACTTACTGGCAAGAAAACCATTCTCCCTTGCACTTCATTAGGAAACAGTTCTAGACAAATTCATACTTTATATTGTGAACCGTGCTCATGTTTCTAAGACTCCTTAAATCGTTCTTATAAATTGAATGCAATTCATGTTTCATGAAGAATCAACATTTCTAGTATAGGCCTAGTTCTAGATTAAACTTTATGGATAATCAATTTCCTTTATAGATTATGCATATCCTTATTTTTGACCTTTCTTTGATGAGAAGGTGATGTACCCCTTTAGTGGTGAGAGTTCTGTGCAGTAACCTAAAACAATCGTCAGTTTTTATATGATGAATAATATCGCAGTTCTGATTATGCCTTCCGTTTCAGCCGAGTTGATGAGATTGTTATATAATGAAAATTATCTGGCTTAATAAGAACTTAACATTTTATCATATATAGTGAAAAGAAATAACGATATTTTAATTTTATTACAAAATAAGGAACCATAAAGGCTAACATGAACTTGAAAAGTAAAACGATATCCATCCTACACATGATAAGAACCTAAATAACACACTCTTAGGAGTCTTGGATATTACATTCTTAACAAAATAAACTGACACACGAGCCAAATTAACTGTATCATGGTCGAGGCTTCATTCGCCCCTCATTGGCCATCCTGAAGAGGTTGGCTTGTGCTGCTGCATCCTTGTTTGAGCGGAGAGATGCTACAAAACTGTCTCTGACTTGCTGGGTTGTATAAGGGAACCTGTTGTTCACCAAGGAGTTAAGAAAGGAAGCTGTACCTTCTCTGTAGAGTGCTCCTAGTCCATCAGTTCTGGTGTTGGAAAGTGCTTGTGGCAAGCTGAGACTGGCACCAAAAGCTGGTACGTTAGAGACACCGAATACATGGCCTAAGGTTCCCCACCAGCCTAGCAATCCCCAGATGAGTCCTGGGTGAGTACTCCAGTAGCTGCAATTTAGAGGAAAATTCATTGGTTACTTAACTGTATCTGTATGTCATATGATAGTTTACCGTGCAATGTAATGAAGAGAACTTACTTGCATGTACCAGTGAAAGGAGTTGGCGAAGGAAGGTAAGGGGGAGTGGAGGGGATAGTGGGGGAGCCGGGGTCAATAGGGACTGAAGGTGGGCTCACAGTGACTGGGGGGCTACCACCTCCATAAGTTGGTGGTGAGTTGTAGTACCCACTACCTCCTGATGGAGGGTTTGATGGTGTTGAAGGGGTTGATGGGGTCGTTGGGACTGAGGGTGTTGGAGTAGAGGGTTCTTGTGGTGGAGTTCCACAATTGCTACCATCAGGTGGCGATGGGGTTGGATTGTAACTTCCACCACCCTCAGGTGGCGATGGGGTTGGATCATAGCTTCCACCACCGGGGGGAGTTGATGGGGTTGGATTGTAATATCCACCACCTGTGGGTGGTGATGGGGTTGGGTCATAACTTCCACCACTAGGGGGAGTTGATGGAGTTGGATTGTAGCTTCCACCATCAGGAGGAGTTGATGGGGTTGGATTGTAACTTCCACTTCCACCACCATCTGTGGGTGGTGATGGGGTTGGGTCATAGCTTCCACCACCTGGAGGAGTTGATGGGGTTGGATTGTAACTTCCACTTCCACCACCATCTGTGGGTGGTGATGGGGTTGGGTCATAGCTTCCACCACCTGGAGGAGTTGATGGAGTTGGATTGTAACTTCCATCACCACCTGTGGGTGGTGATGGGGTTGGATTGTAGCTTCCACCACCACCACCTGAGGGTGGTGATGGAGTTGGATCATAGCTTCCACCACCACCTGGGGGAGTGCATGGGGTTGGAGTGGAACTTCCTCCACCTCCATGTGATGGGGATTCATGATGTGATGGGGATCCGTGATGTGATGGACTTCCATGATGAGAGTGTGATCCATGATGATGTGAATGTGGTGTGCTTCCATGACCACTGCCTCCAGAGCCATGAGATGGAGAGCAGTATGAACCTTCAAGAAGTGAAAGCAAGGTATAATATTAGATTAGAAAGTTAAACGTCAAAGTAGTGTCTTTATGAGCTTTTGATCATTTCATACTTCAAATTTGAATGTAAATGGCCTACTGTAGCTATCAGGGAAAACTGAAGAGCTGGTTAATGATATGTTTATATATTTTGCATAAACAATGAAACAAAAAGTATTATTCGGTTAGAGAATTACACAGAGAGTTTGATGAATTTGTGGGAGAACCTCCTTGTGCATGTGGACCTGGAGAGTGGTTGTTCTTCTGGTCCTCAACGGGGGTAGTGGAACACATCACAGGGATGACAAGGTGCTGGGAAAGCACCCCAACTAGCAATGTGAAGATAGTGATAGAAGTAGGACTATGTTTTTTCCTACCCATTATCACTGACTGCTTAGAACACTCTGAGAAAGAAGAGAAGGGAAGGTTTGAGTGTGGAGAAGGGAGTGAAGTGGGAATGATATATATAAAATGGTTCACAGAGTGGAGTAAATATTAGCAGGTGGAAGAGTATGAGAGTTAGTTGATGTTTTGCAGGTGCATTTACTCCATATTTACTACTACTTCATGCAATAATGCCTGAATTTTCTAAAATAGCCTTAAACGCTGGACGTGAATTCAGTTCAACACGTACCCCTATGATGTGCACTCTCTCATAACTACGGCGTTATTTCTTGTCGATTCATGAGCTTCAGCTGGATTGAACTGAAATTACTCATTAGCTTGGTGTGTGTATTTGGCATATAATGCTACAAATTACATCCATGCTATGCTTACTCAAAAAGAGTTTATATTCTGAAAGTTAAGTAAGTGCTATATCTTTCTTTATCTTTCAATAAATCAAAGTCTTGATAGAGAAATCTCCATAACCCCATGCATTTATTGGGGCAGATATACCCATGAAAGATTTTAGGTATTTATAATAGCACTCTCAAAATTTTCTGGGTTAATTGTATTATCATTTGTATAATAAGATGTACACAAATACCTAGTCATATGTATAAGATGTATTCTATACTCCCATGTCTTCATATAGATATATGAAACTAAGCTTGTTGTAACTTACCAATTTCTTGTATAAAGTAGGAAAATAAAGATACATTTGTCGTTGATATGATGGATATGTGGTACATAATTTCATCTTTTTTTGTTTTCACTTTACATAGATACCTACCTTACAGAAGTAGTTTTGTTGGATGCATATTTGACTTGGTATTCACAGTGATCACTGTTTACTATTCTGTGTTCCATGTCAAGTACATAAATGGTAATGAACACCGGTATACTGATATTTATTAAAACGTATGTTTATTTATGTTTTTTTCATTCTGCACAGCAACAAAAAATTCCTATTTAACTAAGGCAATTAAAAGGATAAAAAAAATCCAAATGTGTAAAACTAGAAGTGAGTCATTTCGAACTAAATGAGAATGGCAGAGGGTAGGTGAGTTTACTAAAATATGTGGGGAGAGTAGTGAATACGAGTGCCCTCTTCCCTTCTTTTTTGCCGGTAAGATTACAAGCTGTCATCACATTTTCATGAAAGTATCATTAATCAAACATCGCTTTTAATTTCCACATTACATACTTGTTTATGTATACTAATCGGGTCATTATGATATTGTGATTGTAAGACATTCCATTTTTATGGTATTTTTGCTGTAGTAGAAATACGTGTATATACACAACTATAATGTATTATAAGTACTTAAAATAACAATGACCTTATGTTATGTAAGGTTTGTGTGTATATCTGTAAACCTGCATTAGAACCTGTCAACTGTTAAAAAGATAAGTACTTGCTGATAATACAAACATAAATGTGTAGCTTATATATGAGCAAAACAAGTTGACATTGTAGGCAAAGATACAAACGACAAAGGTGTTGTTAATTGTAAGGAAGTGAAATGGTTATTGATGTTGTAACTGGAAAGTGTGTCATCAATAGGGTTGTTAAGTTTTCATGGACTGTTACTGTTTTGGCAAAGGTGGTTTGGTCCCTTTTGAGATCATTCATTACCATGGAAGAACTAGACAAGTCTTTTTTAATTAATGTGAAATGTGAACGAAAAAGATGAAATTAAACATAATTTAGCAAATGAGAGATTAAATTGTTGAGTTATGGGATGGTTGTAATCATTGAGAGATTGTGATTCTATATATATAACATTAGTTTTATAAGACATTTGATACTATTTTTATCTAAAAATTTTAATGCAATGGTATTATGGACATTTATTTTTATATAATATTTAAATTTATCTATTCTATCCAATGAGATTTTAACTTACATTTGGACTATTTTCAACACAATTGAGTGTGAAAAAAAATGATCAAATTAAACAAACTGAACTAAAACAGAGATTAAAATAGTATTTAAAACTTTTTTTTTCTTAATTAGTAATTTGGTCTACATATTAGTTTTATGATTCATTTTTGTTTTTACGTTTTTCTATTCAATTGAGTCTCTAAATGGTTAAATAGAATTTATTTGGTCTCTTTTAACATTGTTTGAAAGTGGTACCAGATTCATCTTTTGTCTTCTTTTTCCTTTCACCTCCCCCACCTTGCTTCATCTTCAACTGTATATTCGTTTTGCACTTTTTTTTAAGAAAAATTAAATACCATTGCATATAAAGGTAACATTCTTTATGTAATTTCAAAATTAAAGTTCTCATCGGAGCATAGTAAAATAACTGATTAAATATAATTTTTCTTATTAATATTCCTTAAGAGATCCATCGGAAGTAAATAGTTCGATTTCTCTATTTTTGTTTTCATCTTGTTAACCATCTATTGATCGCATAGTCTTTTCCTCAGTTATTATTTTTTGTTGTGCAATTGTACTGTGAAAAGATAATGTTATTGGTGATACGTGTTGTGACTAGGAACAAGTTGGTTTGATAAAGAAAGTCTTAGGGGGCATTGAATGCAACAGTTTAAGGTGTCTCAGTGCATCACATGCAAACAATGTCCTTCACATAAACGCTGTTGCTTTCTTCGAAGTCCACAGTCTCAATCCATTGGCAACATTTTCGGTGGTTACATACTTAGATGTTGACATAGAATCCATAACTTTCAATGGAAGCCAACACAACAATGTTTTTGATAATATCAATCACTCGATCAAAAATTATAACTTTTAGTTAGAATATAACTTTTTATTTAAAAATGTAATACAAGTTTAAATACCACAATTTATTCAACTGTGATCAGATCTATTTAATCTTTGTTACAAAATAATTGATGTCACTTGTAAACCCAATTTTTCTTTTCTTCTATCTTAACAATTCTTCAGTGAAATCACATAGATCCATGATTATCCATACCCAAAATGTTAAACAATTTCTCAAAAACCGAATCTTAATAATCTTAAACAAACTTCCTCAGACACTGAACATAAAAAACAATAGTCGGTTTATGTCAAACAATAATTATCTCTTAAACATCAAATCAAAAGGGTGTAAGCAATATTGAGTCAAAATGTTGTGTCATTAAGCAGATGCAGATCTTGCTATGAATGTAAACGCAATATTTCTTGTAAGAGAACAACAGTTTGTACAATTCATTCACAGCTTGTGTTTAGTTCCTTTTACACATGCAATGATGAACCTTCTCTGCTAAACATTCCCCAACAAGCAATTAAATTCACAAAGTCCAGCTTTCTAACGTGAGAAAATGATGCTGATTTAGTTTAAACCACCTCCAAAAACTTTGTTTAAGATAATTCATGGCTTAGGCGGTTCCAAATAACATTATCTCCAACATGATAAGCCTACCTTTCTAATTACTTTAAACAGATATTGTAAAGGGGAGATTCAAAGACGGTGATTCTGCACCATCAGACATCAATCAGTATTTACATTGCTGCAATGATCAGCAATCATCATGACCAAAACACGATGCAAAGTCACTTAAAATAACGAGACTTCACCAGATTTTTAGGGATTCTTGGTTAACTACAAAGCTTCTAGCGTTGACCAGAAAGAGAAAACAAAACTACTCTTATTTTCTTCCATCATGAGTTTCTCAGGTACGTAATGATGATTACGTGTCATTCTTTTGGAACACTTAATGAATCTATCACTAGTTCAAGGAATCTACTTTGTGCTTCTTTTCGCAACAGCTCTGGTGCTGTAGTATTGCTTTTCGATTTTTCTTTTCTTTTCTGTCAATTTGACCAGGATCACAGGCTTGCAAATGAAAATTTTATGTGGAAGGGATTGACTTTGAGGATGATCAACATTATAATTATCATAAATTTCATTTGGGTTTGACTTATTCCACGAACTACAGATTCCTATATATACAAAGATGTGGTGAACTAAACAATCAGTATTTGAGTTTCAAAAAAATACATAGATACGAGTTCAGAATTATCAAATCCTTACAATGTTCGGGGACATTATCTATTTTATTTTGTGGGGTTTGTTCCCCCTTCTAGTTTCTCTCATTTTCTTGAGGCACAAGCAATGCTGCAAAGACAAAAGGAAGCTGCCCCCAGGGGAAATGGGGTTTCCACTGATTGGGGAGACCATGGAATTCTTCAATGCTCAGAGGAGAAACAAGTTATTTGAAGAGTTTGTTCATCCTCGTGTTGTGAAACACGGGAAGATCTTCAGAACAAGGATCATGGGGTCTCCAACTGTGGTTGTGAATGGAGCTGAGGCCAATAAATTCTTACTCTCCAACGAGTTCAAGTTGGTGAAAAGCTCTTGGCCTTCTTCATCAGTTGAGCTCATGGGAAGGGACTCCATCATGGAGAAAGATGGTGAAAGGCACAGGTTCCTCCGCGGTGTCATTGCCACAACGCTTGGTTATGCTGGACTTGAGGTGCTGGTTCCAAGATTATGCAACTCTGTGCAGTTTCATTTGGCTACAAAGTGGAAGGGCCAAGAGAATATCAGCATTCACCGTTCAACAAAAGTCCTCACTTTTAGCATAGTGTTTGAGTGTCTGTTGGGAATCAGAGTGGAACCAGGTATGTTAGATACCTTTGAAAGAGTGTTGGAAGGAGTGTTTTCCCCAGCAGTTATGTTTCCAGGTTCTAGATTCTGGAGGGCAAAGAAGGCCAGGGTGGAGATAGAAAAGATGTTGGTGAAAGTGGTGAGAGAGAAGAGAAGGGAAATGGAAGGAAGCTCAGAAAGAGAACAAGATGGAATGCTGCTGTCGAAATTGGTATCAGGTATGATCCAAGGAGAGATAAGTGAAAAAGAGGTCATAGACAATGTGGTGTTACTAGTTTTTGCAGCTCATGATACCACTTCTTTTGCTGTTGCTATGACATTCAAGATGCTGTCTCAGCATCCTGATTGCTACGGAAAAATTCTTGAAGGTAAAGCATTTATGCCTGTGCCTTCTAAATAATGCAAAAAAAAAAGTATCTAAAGTTGATTACTGAAAAAGTACACTTAATTTCATGCAGAACATGTTGGCATAATGAGCAACAAAAACCAGGGTGAGAATCTGACAATGGAGGATATAAAGAAGATGAAGTATACATGGCAAGTTGCCAGAGAAAGCATGAGATTGTTCCCTCCCATCTTTGGTTCTTTCAGAAAGGCTATCACTGATATCGAATATGAAGGATTCGTGATTCCTAGAGGGTGGAAGGTGAATACTACTTTCTTGTTACATTCTTATACAGTTTGAATCCATATACATAGGTTTAAAAAGATTTTTTATGTCAGTTTTAGACCATAGTATCTGGTATAATTGGTTTTTTTCTTGGTTCTTCTCAGGTGCTGTGGACAACATACGGAACACATTACAATGAAGAGTATTTTAAGGATCCAATGAGTTTCAACCCAAGTAGGTTTGAGGAGGGAGTGCCCCAATATGCATATGTTCCCTTTGGGGGAGGACCAAGAGTTTGTGCAGGGTACCAATTAGCCAAGTTAAACATCCTCATATTTGTGCACTATGTTGTGACCCAATATGAGTGGTTCTTACTCCACCCAGATGAACCTGTGACAATGGATCCTTTACCTTTCCCTTCCCTCGGAATGCCCATCAAAATTTCTCCAAAACATGCATAAAAGGAACCTCAAAATGAATTCCTTTTGCCATACAAAAATACTGTTCAACACATTAATAAGGCAATAATATAGTTAATGTTACTTTGTTTGTTTCTCGTCCAATGTTGTCCTTGAACTGAGGTGTTTGCACATGTTACTTACTTGGATATGGATCAAGTTCTCGATCCGATTTAGAAGAATATTGAGCTCAGCATAAACTATGCACATTACCAGATAAACGCAAATACATAATGATATTGAAGATCACAAATCGTGAAAAGATATTGGTGTTACCATTGCTGCAAGTGGTAAAACACATAATTTGTTATGTTATGCTTCGTTTAAATAATCAAATTCTGAATCTCTTAGAACCTTCGAATTAATGTTTGATTAAAGAAGTTACAAGTTGAAACTGAAACTAAAACTAAGTGCGCACGATCATTGATTATTAGTATAAGATATAGGTTGTAGAGTGTTACAAGAACGGTATTTATAAGAGACAAACTCACATGGTCTTTCATATATACTATATAGGAATACGTAATTGGCTTGAAAAAGCAACCAATTTAGACAACTAAAATGGATTTGCATTTCAAAAGATAATGCATTGATGTTATATAGTTTAAGAATGAATGTAGCTTCTAGATAGATGAAGATCCTCACCTATCATCACCATCAAGTATTAAATATCAAAACATAATGAGAAGAGAAATTTGTATTGAAGGTAAAGTATGATGAACATATATATATATATATATATCTTCACTTATAAAAATGTCATATTATATTTGTAGGTAAAATAGTCCAACTTTTTTGAAACCCTAAAAATAAAAAGTAAATAGTTTGAGTTTGGTAGATCTGATGTAAATTGGAAGTGTAGAAAGCAAGCGATATTAGTAGTTAGTTTGCAGTGATAGAGTTTTGACTAAATGCAGTGTACTGCATGCTTTCATATATTGCAGACTTGTCAGTTTTCTCTGATAACATTGTCTGCACAATAACTACTTACTTCACTCTCTTTTCTCCTTCCATCCATCCACCGTCAAATTCCCTCTGCTCACTCACTGTCCCCATCATGCTGCATTAATTTCAAATGGGGACACAAGAAAAGAAAATGCTAATCAAAATGAATTAAAAGTATAAAATTAGTGATTATTTTATAATATTAAAACCTATACTAAATAAGTTCATTTTAAGAATTTATTTTATTTTAATAATTATCTTTAAATTATGTGTAAATTTTTCCATATACCAATTTGTGATTGTCATTTTTTCATTAAATAAACTAAGTTACATGAACTAAGATGGGACAAGGAAGAAGAAGAGGGAGAAGGGTGCACCACGCTGAAGGAGGAAGAAGATGGAAAAAAGAAGAGAAAGACACGCAAAAATGTCTTTTAACAAAGACAATGGAAGTGAAGGAGAATTTAAATTTTTTGCTGAATTTTTCTGTGTTGTTTTTTTATTATGTTTTTATAATACACCGATTATCTAACATTTTAAAATATATTAAAAAAATATTTAAAATATCAATATAATGTATCTTTGATACTTAACATAGAACAACAAAAAAAATTAATAAAAATTTTGGACTCGGTGGTGAAAGACAAATGTATGAAATTGTAGGAAGAAGATATTTCTTTTTAGCTTCAACTTGGGTTTTAAATTGTTTAGAATTTTCAAGTTTGTGAAGATGGCTGCTACTTTTTGCATCTCCATATTTTCTTCCTATACTCTCATTTTATTCTTTCTTGTGTTATTCTTTAAATTTCTTTATTTAATATTAGGATAATGATATTTTGATTATTAAATTTTAATAATTTTTTTTTATAATATGAGATATCATCTTTTAAATGATTTTAAAACATCAAGAATAAAAAAATAAAAAAATAAAAAATCACTTAAAACATAACACTTAAGATTGTAAAAAAGAAAAGCTATCAAACAATCATTTTCTTTAATATTTATTTCTCTATACAGTAATTGTTGTACTCACGTATACAGCAGTATAAATAAAATTGTGTATCAATAATACTCTATATAACTGGAGACAAAATTAAATATTATATTAATATATTATACAAACTATTCTCTATAAGAAACAAATAAAAATCAACTCTAAGTTTAATAGAAAAATCGATATTGACACATGCAGATTGTTGGAGGGAAATAAATTTAGTTTTTATTTTGTTTTATATTATATGTATTGTGTAAATATAAACTGGTTTATTTTGTATATGATCTTCTCTAAATATAAACTATTTGTTACTTGTTTTATACGTGTAAAACTAAAACATATTAAATCTGTATGATATGTGTAATATATATTAATTTTGAAATTACTTTTTATTCTATTTTATATTTATATAGTTTGTAAATATAGACTATTTGTTAAAATCTTTAGTTTGTTTTTTCCCATTAATTTGTAACTGGTGAACATTTAAGTTAATGTGCTGAAAACTAATTATAACCATTTATTAGCAAAAAATTTAATACTTACAAGTTACAAAAATTAATTATGATTGACATATAGACAGACCAAAGGTGCTCTCTCGTATTTTTCTATTAATGCCTCTTCTTTCAGATTATTTTTTTCATTTTTAATTTTAAAGGAAATTATTTAAGATATAAACTCGGACAAAAAAATATTTTTAAAATATAATTTAAATAAAAGTACATGATAAAATATTAGTATATATAAATTTGACCTTTCAAAAGAAAATATAAATAATTTACACTTCAAAAGTATAAGTTTCAAAAATTAATACTTCTATAAACTAATAACTTAGTTTTTTCTCTAGATATTCAAATACAAATAACTATATCTATTTAATGTTACTGGTAAATAACCTTCCTTCTTGTCCATGAAAATTGAAAGCTGTGGATAAAAACGCTAAAATGGCGTAATATTTCCATAAAGTTTTAACATGATTTCAATTAAAATTTTTAAAAATTCATAAGTGACACGATACTAAAATCATAGCAAACTAACGTCACGTGATACACCCACATCGAATCAAATTAACACAATTTTAATTAAAATTACAATTAAAAGAAAAATTATAATACACTTAAATCACACAACTTCATTTTAATAACTCAAAACGGTAACACGATTTATTTACATAAAAAAGTTATACCAAACAATATAATTTGTCTATTTTTATAATATTTTTAAAGGTTAAATATATTTTTAATCTTTTAATTTTTTTGAAAGTTGGAATTAGTCTTTTTACGAAATTTTGGCAAAATTTAGTATCTCAACTTTAAAATTGTGTGAATTTGATTATTTTTACAAGTTTCTTTTAAGTTTATTTGATTTTTCAACAACTTTTCATGATAGCATTTGAGTTGTTTATCATATTTAATACATTTTTGGCTCAATGTTAACATAGAAACGTGTTTGAAACGTTAAATAAATTTAACAAAATTTGATTAAAATAACTAAATTCAAATAATTCTAAAATTGATGAACTAAATTGGACCAAAATTATAAAAAAATGACTAATTTTAATTTGCACTCAAGATCAAGGAAGCAAAAACTTTTTTGTTAACTTATTACATTTGAGTAATTCTGAAAAAAAAAAAAAAAAAAAAAGCAACATTTT
>Ga0214543_1003643_pt1 | contig 29742 bp, 14 predicted proteins | sample CNSS2metaG_FD_160094 | JGI IMG/M metagenome (GOLD analysis project Ga0214543, IMG submission 160094) | Root nodule microbial communities from cowpea collected in UCLA plant growth center, Los Angeles, California, USA - CNSS2 | ecosystem: Host-associated > Plants > Roots > Nodule | place: USA... | reverse complement strand
AAAATTTGGTTAAAAGGACTAAATTCACGCATTTTGAAAGATGAAGGACTAAATTGGTATAAAGTTTTGATGAGGGACTAATTCCAAAATTCACTAAAACTTGAGGGACCAAAAACATATTTAACCCATATATATATTTAATTTCTTTGTAAAGTTTCTAAAAAAAAAGCTAGTTTTTAAATGGCTTGGTATAAAAACACAATAAATATATATACTCAATATTATTTTTCAAGATTCTCACTGCAATCAACAATATTGTCTTGTCTAGTTTCACTGTTACTTGCAGTCTCGTTGCTCACATCATTATAGTGAATATAGTAAAAAGGAATACAATAAATACAGAAAAAGAAGAGTGAACTAATGAAAATTTTTGAATATTTCTCTAGCATAGATTCTATAAAATCTACTAAAAAAGTAAATCAAATAAACAAACATATTCACAAGTAACAAATTATAAAGAATAAAAGAAAATTATTCTAGACTCAGATCTGAAGTTACACATTGAATCAAATCCTAGAAAGTCCTGCATTTGTCATGTCAAAACCAATCCTAATTCATATGGTCTCTTTTTATCATGACATGGTAAGTTCACTTATAGCTTCGTTAGAAAAGGGATCCCTGACCCCAAATCCCGCTATAGAAACCTCTTTCACTATCACCACTTAGACTTTATCTCTATATCAGTTTGTGAGTCAAACATAATTAAGATGACTTCACAAAGAGGATCCCTAGCATAACACTAATAACCACTATGACATTCTTCCTTAGGAATGATACAATAATCTCACAATAATCAAAATCAAATCATCTCATTAATTTACATGGATAACACCCTATTAAAGTCATTCCATTTCCTTATCATAACAATTTCTCAGTAAGTTCTTCACAGTTTATAAACCACATCAACTATTAATTTAACAAATTGTGAGTTCACTTACTCTTATAATCAGACGAGCTTTCCCTAGAGGAGTACTCACTCATCGACTAGATTGAGTTTGGCTTTCGTTCAGCGAGAGTCTAGTCGCCTCAACAAACAAACCTCCCCTAACTCTCTAACAAACTCAATTTAGCACTCGCTCAACGGGGAATGGGCTTGCCCAACAAATCTACATAACACAAACTCACAATTCAGCATAAAAGAGGATTGTCTTGGCTCTAACGAGTGTTTGTCTCCTATATGCAACTCAAAATTAGTACCAATTTAGTCAAAATGACTCCTTCGAAGCCAAGAATGCCACTCCATAGATCCAATCCCGATTTCACAACTCAAAGGCCAATTCAAAAGTCCTTATTTGTCAATTTTTCCTCAAATCAATCAAATGTAATACACCAATTCAACATTTAATTCAGAAAGAAACAATCAATTCATACCATACAAATCATACAAATCAAATGTGAAAAGACTAAAATTTGTTTCCCTTACCTTGGTTAAACAATCTCGAATCTTGCAAATGCTCCTTTAAGCTTTTTCTCTCAAGGATGACCTAACTAGTCAAATGAGATCCCAATTAAAAATCCAAACATATTACCATGCACTCGGTCCACGTGCAATCTAAAGAGCAAAACTACCTTAAAAAGGGCAAAAGAAGAAATTACTTTGTTCTTCACTTTGATCAAGTGATTATGTAGAGTTCTTCACTAAGAACACTCTTACAATCTTTGATCTTCAAAAGGATGAAAAGTAAAGTCAAAAATTTTTAAAAGGGTAAAAAGAAAGTCTAGATGATAATTTTAATAAAATGAACTTTTTAAATCTATTTATAATTTAAACCTTTATTATCAAAATATTATGGTGTTATTTTTTAAAAATCACTATTGTTCTTAGATATTTTCTAGATTTTCACATTGATAGTATATTATTTCTTATTTTTAATGTTAATATATTATCCGAAGATAATCAACACACTCTAAGTAATTTTAATGTTACCTTTTAATTATATATTTTTAATTTTTGGTAAGTAAAAAATTATATATTTATTTAATTAAATAAATTCTAAAATAAATTTTTTATTTCAAAATAACTAAATAAATTTTTCAAATAACGATTATATAAATTTTTAATATTATTTTGACAACATTTGTAAAACCCAATTCTTTAAAAACACAAACAACACTTCCCCTCTGAACCATCCCTTTCTCTCAACCTTCTTCCCTCTAATCCTCACTCAATCGTAAACCTTTTCTTTAGTAGATATTGTTGTTGGAAGCACTGAGGAGTCATATATCGTGTCACCAATCAAAATTTTGGTTAGGGTAAGCTATGTTCATCTCTGTTCTAAGGAGAAAACCAATTTGTTTTCTTTTTTTCTCCAAATTTTCCAATATGCATGGGAGTGTTGTCAATCCTATGAATTCTCTCTGATGAACACATCCATGTCTTTGGATCATTGTTCTAATCATCTGTTGGTTTTCTGTTGTTTTTTTAGGTTGAAGGGAGGATTCTTAAGAGCAAAATTTGTTTTTGAAGCTCTTAACAAGTGTAAATTAGTTTTGAGGTCAAGAAGCTAGGTTTCGTTGAAATTTTGAAATAAATTGCTTATCTTGATTCTAAATGTGTTGAATTGATGAGTGAATTGAGCTAGAGTAGGTTGTGTTTCGTTTTTGGTTTAGATGTTGGTTTTGTATGCTGAAAGTAAGTAAAAATTTGTTATTCTAAACGAGAATTTCTAATTTAAGCGAGAGCCTTCTCGAGAAAATAATCTAGCTTAAGCGAGAGCTCCTCTCACGAAAGTGAGAATTTCTAGCTTAAGCGAGAGGGTTATTGGAACTCTTTTTGTCTCTGTTTAATTTTTAGCTCAAGTGAGGATTTTTAGCTTAAGCGAGAGCTCTTGTTGCTCAAGCGATAACTTCTAGCTTAAGTGATAGCTCCTATCACTCAAACGAAAATTTCTAACTTAAGCGAGACCTCATGTTACTTAAGTGATAATTCCTAACTCAAGTAAGAATTGCTACAGAACTCTTAATTTCTTTGTTTATCTGTGATTGACTAATTTATTTAAAAGTATGAAGTATGAAGCTAAGCATGACTTGATGTGTTTAGCATGGAAATATGAGTTATTCTTAGATAACATGTGAATTATGTGAGAGTTTCATGGAGAAATTCCTTTTGGTGGTAATATAATGTATGTAATGATTTATGGATTCAAGTAAGGTTACATTCTAATTGGCAATGGCTCTTCAGAGCAATAAAGATCACCACCACAAGTGCAAGTTTTAGTGAATCTGATTTCATTATATATATCCAAATAATTGAGTTAGAGAGTATACTATTGCTTGGTATTACATGTTTCTTGTGCTTCCATGACTTGATTATTATCTATTAATTTAGTTTCATTAACTTACCCTTTTTTCCTTGTGCTTCTATTTCCTTGTTTGTCTTTTCTTTTGCAATGATCACCAAAAATTGTAGTGAGCAGATGAGGAGATGCTTGTTGATCCTGATCAGGTGGAGGATGATGTTGGTGTTTAGAGTAGATACTATAGATCAACCCATCTTCCTCTTAGCATCATTTTAAAAACTCTTTTTATGTTCCTAGTCTTTTCTTGGGTTGTTTTGTGTCCTTAGATATCTTGTATACCGTAGATATTTTTGGATAATTGTACTAGTTATTCTAGTATACTTTCTCTCTTGCTCTATTATATTATATTACATAATGTGTTATTTAATAGTTTTTTTTATTAAATTAGACGTTACAAAATTAATTTCTTTATTTAATAAAATAAATAAATAAATAGTTTTTTCTTTATTTTAAAATATTGAATAACTTCTCCTTTTGAAAGTAACAATTACATAATTTTTTCTCATTATAGTTTTACAAAATTATATATTTTTCCATGTGTTTAGTTAATTATTCATAAAAATAATAAAAGTATACGTATTTTTCGTTAGTATAATTAAATTGAATTAGTTTTCAAATTAGCCTGTTTTTAAGAAAATAATTCTAATGTAATATATTATTGATTATTCGGTTTCTCTTACACAGTAAAATTTATATTTTAAAATATTAAATACTTTATCTTTTATTTAGTACCATTTTCTATTAGATAAAAAAACACCATAAGAGAATTAATGTAAGAAATAGAATAAATATGTTCTTATAAGATATGGATAAAAAAGAGCTAAATTTTTGTTTTCATATTTTTTTAATTTTCTCCTTTAAAGTAATATTAGTGTATGAGAGATACTTTTGTCGTCATAATTTTTTTTTAAAGTTAATATAGGTGATTATATAAGAAAATAATGAATGGTTTGTAGTATATTGTGTTATTGAAAAATGTTGATAATTTGTACTGGTGCATTGTTGTAGTTAAAATGCGTGTGGAATCACTTTTATCTGAATTGCTTTTTTTATTTTTTTTATTTGAAATATGATTAAAAAATATATATGAAATATGTAGAGGAAATAAATAAATCTGTTTATATATTATAGATTGTAGGTATAATTAGTTAAAATTTAATTTTACCTTAAGCCTCATCAAAGCCAATGGCTTCGGCCCTGCCAATAATGTTCAATAATGGGCCCTTCATAGTACATATAATAAATTCCAAACTTGTGAATTCCGAACTAGCCCATTATAGAGAAGAGAAACTATTTTTTACTGTAGTAAAAAAACTCAAATAATAATAATAATAAGAAGAAAACTCATACTACTATTATTATTAATAAAATAAAATAAAAACTAATATATTTTTAGCTTTTTATTTTTAATTCTTATTCAATTTTTAACATCTTTACTTTCTAAAATGTTCATTGTTAGATTTTTTATCAAATAATGTTAATTAATGATGTGACAACCTACAAACTTATCATTTTAATTTAATAGATTAGTCTTGTCTATTCATTTTAATTACCTCTTTAAAACAATTTTACGTTGTTATATAATTATAAACTACAATGGATGTAAGCCAACTAAAATCAATTTATTGAAACATTAGTTCCGAAGTTTAAGAAAATTCAAAATAACTATCAGCATGTAAAAATATTCTTTGAATTTGACTATTTGTTGTCAATTTCATTTAGAAAACAAAAAAGGGATTAATGTTTATTACTTAGGTCATGCACGTTTTTAAGCTTTAGACTATAAGATTTTTCATTTTTTTTTCTTACTTTAAATCAAAGGAATAATTTAAAAATGTTATACCTTCTTAAATCCAAAATAGTTTCAATCCAAAATCCTTTTACCTTTTTATATAATTTTAAATAATAAAATTCTTATAAATATGGTATATGTGACATCCCATTTAAATAGAATAAATTTTTATTAAACGAAGCATCGCATAATTATAAATAAATAGAAAACGAGACAAAAGTATAAAAAAGATTTACTGTTACAATCATCCATAAAATATACTAGAAATAAAGTCTAAGGCACAACGATGCCATGAACGGAGTTTGAAATGGATATTAGATTAAACTTGAAGTTCGCTCATAGAGCAAATAAACAACAAAGGCCACAGGCCCCAAAAGATGCTCTAAGGAGCAAGGTCCAACCTTGACTAAAAAGTAGCACTCCCCTCATCCAGATGACTACTAAGAGTTTTCACATCTACTCACACCAAATAATTGGTGATCATCACAAAAAGGAAAAGCCAAACAAAGAACAGAAACACAAAGAGAAAATGATAAGGTAGAGTAAAAAGAAATTTTGAACATGTTATAGTAAGCAGATAATTAAAACAGATTATAAACATGCAAAACAATAGGCATTCAATCATGTGATAGCAAACAAACAAGACTTTATGACTTAATTATCTGGATACATATAATAAGATCGGATTCACTGGATGTCTGCACTTGTAGTGGCCTCTACTGCTCTGCAGAGCCATTGCCAATGGGTTTCACCCTACCACGCACAAGGTTAGCCCATGATCATCTAGGGTCATTATCATGCCAAAGACTAGGGCCTCTTGTTACTCTCACCACTTAAATTAGTTTGTTTTACGTGAGATTAACTGACTCTTTAGAGTTTTAGGATGCAACCTTGCTTGAATCCTTATCTAATTATATACACTACAACAGCATCATGAAGTCTCCCCAAGAGACTCATGGAATTACGTCTATCTCATTCCATATCCATGTTCTCACACCAATTCCACATAAAACATTTCATTCTCATGCCAAGGAACAACCAACCAACCAACCCATTTTTCATTCCACACCAAATATAATCAAAATTCAGTTCCATTACAACATAGAAGATAGGTATGGTCACATACTTCGAGTTTGAAAGATAAATAAAACAATCATGGAACAATTTTGACCAGTATAGTGTTTTCTGCACGAGTCTCGCCCAAGCTAGAGGGCTCGAACATTGTACACTGCAGGTTTCCATGGGTTCTCGCTTAAGCGAGACCTTCTCGCCTGAGCGAGATGATTCGTCGCACAAAACAGAAGCTCGTCGCTTGAGCGAGAGTTCGAGCAAATACCAAGGCGAGCTTATGCTATTCTCACCTAGCCGAGACAAGCTCGCTTGGGCGAAAATATCAGTTCTCACCACTGTTCACGCGTGCAAGTCAGATTCAAGTAATACCAAATAACAACTCAACATTTCCAGACAATCACAATACCAAGCAAGCATTATAAACATGTAACAAAACTAAAAATAAGCATATATTTTAAGAACATGAAAAATCCTAGCTTCCCTTACCTTTGAGTGAAACTGAGCTCAAAGAGAAAAAAACATGTAGTGGGAGGAGCACTAGTACTAGGAAAGCTTAAAGAGCTAAAATAGAAACATAGGGAGATGAAAATGATACCAAGACATGGATTAAGGTAGAACCAGAGCTTAGGAGCTGAAAACGGAAAGGAATAGAGGTTGGGAGATTACTTACTTGGAGGAAGCTTTCGACTAGCTCAGAGGGGAAGCTTGCTTAAGCCCTAGCAGAGCCTCTTTTGGAGAGAAAAGAGAGAGGGTAAATGAGCTGTCTTAGGAGTGGGAGGTAGAATGGAAAATGAATAGGCAGCTGGGGGTTTTAGGGAACAAGGGGTTGGCTATGGGCCTTTTAGTAAGGCCAGACCCAACGTTTTTAAGACAAAAAAGTGAGTCTCACATTATATATTTTATTTGTTATTTTTTCCTTTTTTTATGTTGTAAGAAAAATATTCTTCTTTTAAATCTTTATCATTCTATCATGTACTAAAATTTTTTATTTTTTTAAGTATTTTGTAATTTGATTTTTATCATTAAAATGATAATTATTACTTTAATCTTCTTATTTTAATTCACTATTAAATATTTCTTTACTAAATTATTTTGAGTTTGTTTTTTCTCTTTTTATTCTTCAAAAATGATTTAATTAACTAGTTAAAAATACTTGAAGAAAAAATAAAAATTATCAACAACTATAAATAAAAGGATAAAAATAACAAGTCAAAATAAAAAAATAATAATTAACGAAGATATAAATAAAAAGATAAAAGTCACGAGACATTCAAATAAAAAACCTTAATTGATGAACTATATATAAAAAATAAAAGGTATAATAAAGGCAAAGAAGAGTGAATCAAATTGAGGATGGTGACAAACAAATTTGTATGATAAAGGCAAAGAAGGGATGTATCAAGGAAAATAGAATAAAAAAAGAGAGTCGAGCAAACAATATGCTAAAACATCAAAAGAAACTTGATTGAGATGGATGACATTAAGGAACTGAATCGAGGTGAGGAAAGATTAAGAGAAGGACAATCAAGAGCTCACTAGTGCAGATTTGGACGTTTACAACGTCTTTTATGTCTCGATTAAACAAGAATAGAAGCATATTCGTATGTAATCACATTTTTGCAATTTCATAGAACTTTTATGCCTTTATTGTCCAAATAACTTAGGCATAAAGGTTTTTCTGCCTCGGTTATAATATAATCGAGGCCTAATGTCTCCAAAAATTTTCAAATTCGCGTTCTTTTGAATTTTTATTTGAATTCCGAGGATTCGACCTCAATTCCCCCCAAACTGAGGCATACAACCTATTTTGCCTCGGTTGCAAGTTACCCGAGGCATAAAAGCGACATTTTTTAATTATTTTATTTAATATATATGGCCTCGGGTGGTCTTAGAACCGATGCAAAATGGTTAGAAATGGACTTTATGTCTTGATCGTACTCAGATAGAGGCAGAATTGGCCTTTATGCCTCAGTTTAAAATAATCGAGGCAGAAATCTAGCTTAAAAATCCTTAATTTTAAAACGCAATTTTCTTCGTCTTGCACCAGCAACGTTCTTGTTCTTCTTCTCCCATTGCAAGCTCGTCCAGCAACATCCTTACCACCATCTGCGGATTAGTTCTGTCACGATTGCGCCACCAATGGACCTCCACTTCGCCACTATTATTGCTCATCGTTAAACCTTGCGATTTTGGGGTATTCTTATGCATTTTTCTTCATTTTTGGTTGAATATGCCTACACCATCAGTTTTTTGTTTCGTTTTTGCACCATCAGTTCATGCTTATGCAACATTGAGGTTTTCGTGTTCAGGCACAGTGATTGCAGGTGCATTGCCGACATGGTGGTCCGAACAAATCTGGTGCCGCGAGGTGAAGATGGTGGCAGCGTAGTGGCTGTGAGATTGCAAGTGATGGAAGCTCTAGGGTTTTTAGTTCTATTTTTTTAATTTTTAATGACTATTATGTCCTAGTTATCTCTAGAACCCAGGCAATAAGACTCAATTTTATGCCTCGGTTCATAACCGAGGTAGAAAGGTCACCTCTTTTTATCTCGACTGGATATGCGTTGGTTCTTAAACTAAAACGAAATGACCAAAATAAATGCGGTCAAAACCCTTTTTATGCATTGGTGGCTGAAGTTAAATCAAGAAGAGTCGTTATATGTAATAATTGTTATAAAACGTGAAATCAATAAAAATGAGAACATTTGAGGTTAAGTGGGTAGTTTAAAAGCAATTACTTTTATTTGTGTATTTATCTTTTATTGTTGTTACCCGGTAACTGTTAACAAAAGGAAAAAAATACAAAGAGATAATTCAAATATAAACAAAGGGTGACAAATTGCATATACAAAGTTCATACGGTTTAAAAATGTCAGAATCAGGAAGAACTAACAAATTTGATGATGGTTATTGTAACGTCCCAATTAAATAGATAAACCAATTTAACAAAACGTCGCATACATGAATATTCAGAGAGTGCGGAAATTGGATATGAGGGTACACGATACCCCAACCATGTTCATAACGAAAGGGAAGAGGCACTACACTGCTTAACATCAATACAAAGGATCAACAGTAACACAAGTTCTTGTCCAGAATAGAGAATCTAAATACTAAAACTCCTTCAGCTGCAGCTCCATAGTGAGCCCCATACCCGTCCCTAACCATCAAGTTGTAGCATCCCTATTGTCATCACCATTGCCACGGATTCTCACATCTGCTCACATCAATAGAATTGATGATCATTGCAAAGGAGGAAAACCACACACAACCATACAACAAGCGAAAGGGTAAGCTAGTGAAAAAGTTCTCATGTCATACACTCAACATACAATGACATAGTCAAGCATAAATATGGGGAAACCACACATGATTTACCAAACCATTCAAGACTTCAAGACTAGACTATCCGAATATGCACAATGAGGCACCACCACGAGACAGTGGAATTATGTCCTAGCAGTGAGGCATCACCGCGAGACCTTCGCGGAATTACACCCTTACACAAGGCACCACCATGTGGCCTTCGTGGAATTACGTTCTGGCCTTGAGGCACCACCACGATACCCTCGTGAAATTACATCCTGATCTTGAGGCACCACCATGAGCTCTCACCTCGAGGTTCATGGAATTAGGTCCGATACCTGAGACACCACCGTGGACTCCCCCTAGAAGGGCCCATGGAATTATGTCCATATGATGAGGCACCACCACGAGTCCCCGCTACAAGGGTCATGGGATTACGTCCTACACAAACCTTACTCATACAGTATCAACCAATCATGAAGTTCCTATGCATACCATTAACATGTCATTTAGTATAAATGACCAACCATAAATCATATCTCATGCCAAGCTCATTACCAATTCATTAGTTCACACCCATAACATACATAGTACATGTATATCCAGCCCCTTTTATGTAATAAATCATTGAACCAGCCAATCAATAACCAACAACATTCATGAAATAAAGATCAGCAAGAACCCAAGCTAGGTCTCGCTCAAGCCAGGAACCCTCGCCCAGGCGAAAGAGTCCTTTCACTCAGGTGACAAGCCCTCGCTTAGGCGAGACTGCCAACAGCGAGAGGTATCAAAAGCGACAAGTCATGGTCTCCACACGATCTCGCTTAGGTGAGCTCCTCTCGCCTGAGTGAGACGTTGCCTCGCTCAAACAAGATTTCTCCGCCTGAGCGAGAGCTCGGAGGTGAACCTGACTCATTTTCTACAAGTCTCGCTAGGGCGAAGCAGGCTTGCTTGGGCGAGATCGTCAGTTTCTCGCCACTGTTTTCTTACACAGCCACACACACAGATTCCAACCAACATGCCAAAGCATTCCATGCATTCACAAAATCACACCAACCATAGAATCGTAAAAAAAAAATAACAACAGGACAAATAAAACTCAAACTAAACAAGCAACCCTGGCGTCCCTTACCTGGAAAAGGGCTAATATTGGACTTCGACTCTTAAGCCAGCGAAACCAGTAGCACCAAGGACAGATCTATGAACTGGAACAGTGGCACGAAAAAGGAGATTGGATTCATACAATGAGTCCCGACATAAACCACGAAAACAACTTAGAAAGGCTAGGTTCGAGAACTAACTTACGTGAAAGGGAGACGGAGGTTGAACTCACTTGAACTTGAGTAGATTTCCAAACCCTAGCAGAGGTTCTGTGGAGAGAAAATGAGTGAGTTAGGGCACTGATTTTTCAGAATGACTTGCAATTGAGGAACCTTGACTGCTTTAGGGGTCTTGGCACCCTATGGGGCAACCCTTTAGGCCCAACAGTGTGGCAGCCCTTAATATTAGGGTACTCAATAAAAGTGGGCCTCACAGTTATAACAATTTAGATCACCACTTTTATTGATTTACTTTACCGGTTATTATTCTATCATTGATAATTTATTTTTGTGCAATTTATATTTCTACAAACCCTTCATGTTCATTGTCTTCTTTATTTTTCATTCTATATTTTATCTTTTCTTTTTCATCCATCGTCCACTCGTTGAAAAATAACAAAAACATAAAAAATATGATTGTTCGAAAAAAAAATGCACTTATTAATTAAAGTCCATATTTAATAAAAATTTAGTGATTTAAAGATCTCTACAACTTTGATTTATAATATAAGCAAATTATTTATCAAATTCGTTCGTTCTAAGAGCGGATGCGTAAACAGTTTAAAACAAATTTATAAATTTATAAATTTGCTAACCTAGTATAAACGTTTCCGCTTGAGTTCATTAAGCAACAATGTAAAATATATCAAATCTAAATCCTCAAGAAACAAAATTATAAATAAAAAATGAAAGTAACGACATGTTCATAACATCAAATCAAATAATAAAACCATTCTTTTGATAAAAAATCATTTTAAATTTTACAAAGTACTTAAATCTTAATTTAAACATTTAATTTTACTATTCCTAACCTAAAAGTAATATATTTCTTTAATGTATTTGCAAAAAAATATTTTGCAACGGCAGAAAAAGCTATTGGCGTTTCTCTGATAAAGGGTAGAAACAGTTATCGTTGTTTTGAGGATGAAAAGAGTTGAAGCTTGTTTTGGTGGTGTGAATATCCGTGAATGCGGTGTGTAGGCATGGGACCCGTGTGCAATCAGAAGAGAGAGAAACTCAAACACAAATCAAAAATCAAAAATCAAAATCGAAAAATAAACATAAAAGAAAGCGAAGAAGACTTCAACATCACGACACTGTCCCATGGTAAAAGACAGCTAGCAACGAACGCGGAGCATCACCTAACGTTGTTTGTTGCCCATCACTTTTTTTTTTTTTTTCAATTTCTTAGTTCTCACCACTCTTTTAAACCTTCTTCACTCTCCTCTCTCTCCTTTCAAAACCTTTCTCTTTCTTCTCTCTCACATTCTACTGTAGTTTTCTCTGCAATGCAGATCAGTCTCTAACATTCTTCTTCTTCTTCTTCTCAGGTTTGTAAACCTTTGCTCTTCTCACTTGGGTTCATTTGAATTCATCTTATTTTTGTTGAAAATTATAATTATATTTTTTCTATTTGATATCAAATTTTTATTTTTTATGAAATGTAGATTTTGATATCAAACTACACACCATCATCTTTAATTGTGTACTGGTCTATGTACTTGCAATAACTTTTCCTTTTTCGTTTCTGTAGTTTAAAATATTTTATTTTAATTTTATAATTATCCTTGTTCTTTGTCTTTATTGACAAATCTGGCTGACGAAATTGTAGACTATATCAAGTTGACACTGTAGAGAGTAAATAGAGAAAGTCTTTTTTTTATATATTTTTTATTTTGAGTGAAAATACGAAATGAGTTATTATGAGATATTTTCATTTTGTAATGTGTTTTCTTTTGCTGATGTTTTTGTTTGTTCAGGTTTGGATTTTGAAATTATTCAAACATTGCTGATTTACTTTATTGTAAAGGTAAGGTTTTGTTCTACTTGTTCTCCTTCATTTTTCATTAAATGGCTTCAATTTTTCTAAAGGGCTAAGAAAATTGAATGTATTCATCTTCAGTTTGATAATAGCAAAGAGTGGAACAAATTTGGTACCAGCTATTACGCATGCCAAGTGTTTGCTGAAATGACACAATTTTTTATCTCAGCTTTTTGTTTCATGGAAAAAAAAAAAGTGGTGAATTTGTATTGAAGTGGTTTTGAAAGTTTTATTACTAAAACTTACCAAAAGAATAAATAAATTTCTTAACTAAGGTTTTCAATTCTTATGAATTTTGATGAAATTATATTTGACTACAATAAAAAATTAAGAAATCCCCCACCATTTTTTTTTACTTTTATTTCTGTAATTTCCAAAACTGGAATCTTCAAAGTTTAAGAAACCCATATGGTATAAACTTTATCCCAGATTTCATTTCTCAAATAACAAGAAAACAATTAAAAGTAATACTATATTTAAACATAAATTATTTTTCTCTTAAAGTTTGTTTATCGATAAAATAAAAAAAAGTCACACTTGACATACTTTTTTTTTATAACAGCACCGGCATATAAGAATCCTTACATGGAAAGTAAAAGGTCTATATTCCATAATATATTCATTAAAATTTTATGCATTGTTATATATTTATTACAACTTTTATCCATTTCCATTTCGATAATTGTTATATATGTATTTTGTTTTTTCTTTTTCTTTTTCTAATTTTCTTTTAATGTATAATGAAAATCAGAAAAGTTATATGATAAGTGCTAATATGTTCTTTCTCTTTCATGGTGAACACCCTCCATCTTTCAGTAGGTCCCACGACATGGGTACTCACTCCTACTAATAACCTATTTCGAAACCATTCACACTCATTCATCCTTCAAACAAACACAACCTTAAAAACAGAACAAAAAAAAAAAAGCGCTTTGTTCCTTTTTCTCTTCCATTCCCTACTCTAAATTTTTCATTTTCACAGGAAAGAAAAAAGGAGGAAAAAAATGATCGGAAACTTCATTGACGACATTGATTGCGGCAGCTTCTTCGACCACATAGACGACCTCCTCGAATTCCCCGAGGAAGAAACAGCCGTCACAGACACTACTGTTGTTACACCGGTTGCTCCTCCGACAACCTTCTGGCCGGCAGAGTCTGACTCGCTTCATGCCACCAATACGGTGTTTTCCGGCAACACTGTGCCAGACCTCTCGACAGAGCTCTCTGTTCCGGTGAGATTCCAAACTCTTCTGACATCTCATTCGTCCACGTGTGTGCTGAAAACGCGGTCACGTGCGTTTCGTGAACCAGTTGCGTGATGTTTTATCAACGCCCTGGTTTTGGTGGTGTTTTTATTACATGTCTGTTACTGGCTGTGTGATTACAGGTTTTTTGTTCAAATCTTTTTCTCTATCTTCAATACTCCAAACTTAGCCTTAATTTCGATTTTGGAGTTACAGAGTTTCATACGTTTCAGTCAAAGAATCCCTAATTTTTAAACAGTTTCATTTTTTCAATATCATTACTTAAAAATACTTTATTTTTTTTATTTTAACAGCTTTTAATAAAAAAAAAAATACTTGTAAATTTTAACAATTTAGATTGTATTTAAACCAACTTTTAGTAAAATTATTTTGTTTCTTAACTTTAAATATGTTTGGATAAATTTTTTGATTGTAATAAATAAAAACCATCACTTCTAAAGTAATTAATTTAATATTTTACGTAGTACTTTTTCAAAGTTACATATCTCGTTCAAACATATTAAATGTAAAGTTAATTTATTGAAAACGTAAAATACATTTAATACTTATATAAATGAAATTGGTGTACTTGGGATAAATTTTGAATTTTAATTATTAAAGTAATAATTACTTAGAAAATAAATTAGATGACATGTAGAAAATATATTTTGATATATTTTTATACGTGTTATATACATGTTAATAAATTTATTATTGTTATAAAATAGTTAATAACAAAAGAGTAGAAATAAAAGAAAAATAAAAAATGAGAAAATAAAGAATAATTTTTTTGTATTTTAATACTATTTATAGATATAAATTATATTATGAATTATATGAGTATTAATATATTAATTATATAGATAACTGTATCACATCAAGGACCAGCATCAATAGCGATTATATGATTATATAATTAACGATAGAGTACAAAATATTTTTTCTGTTTGTATTTTTATTTTCTTTTCATATACACACATCTAAATAATATTCTTTCAAAACCAATAAAAGTTGTCTTTCTAATTTTTTTTCCATTTTATTAAATATTTAATTTTCACCGACAAATAATGTAATCACATTATTCTCAAATATAATTTTGGATTTGGGAGGTTGCATTGGGGGGAGTTGAACAAATTTCCAAATATTCTTAGACAAGGGTAGTTTGGTCATTTGTGGATAGTTGATTGTGTCGGTGAGAAACAAGAGCACATCATCCACTTCAATGGTGGGGTTGGGGTGGCTAAATTATTATGAATATCATTATTGACAGTCACGTGACTTAGCATGTGACGCCATAATGACTATTTACAAAGGTTGTCACACTCTTCATAGTAGTAGCACCTCATGCTTCATAAGGTGTGAGTTGGTCAAAATCTGTTAACATGCATGCTCTAATTAGTTGTTAAATAATTGATTTTTATGATAAACAAATTAATCAAAATTTACTTTATGTTCTCCTCTTTTGTTGACTTCACATTATACTTTTTTTTGTCAGTTTCTTATGCAATTATAGAGGAAGTCAGTAATGTCAAAATATTACTCTGAAGATTATTTTATCTGTAGTTTTTTAGTTAGTGTAAAACCTATGAAAAAAATGTATTTTGTGAAAAACAATTTTAAGGTTTTTAAAGTTTTTTTTAACCTGAGTAGATCAGTTAATGATAAATTTAGTTCTATGTTGATGAATTTGATTATTACACTGTTTGATGTCGTATTGATTTACTACTTTTTATTTTTTTATATTTTGTATATGTATCTTTATAATTTTATCATAGATTTAGGGTGATATATAGTGTTTCGTGTTTTTTTTTTTTAATAAAATTTTCATACGGCTAAAGTGAGAAAATTACTTATAAATACTTTCTCTATTTCATCATAATTACTGTAGTTTAATGTAAATTTATTGAACAATTGCAATTTCTCAATTCATTTCTTATTTAGAGAATGTTTAAACAAATTTTGTCCAAGGAAAGTGAAAAACTAGATGAAAATGTGAGATAAGTTTTTCCTTTGGTAAACAGAAAACCTTAGCAGCAGCATCAATGGTAAACACTAACTATGTTTCACATTGTTCTTATTCCAGTTTGAAGACATTGTACAATTGGAATGGCTGTCAAATTTTGTCGAGGACTCTTTCTCCGGAGGGAGTCTCACCATGCAGCAAGAGCAGCCACAATGCACCAACAAGGAGGACACAACTCATGCTCAATTCCAGACAGCAAGTCCAGTCTCAGTCCTTGAAAGCAGCACGTTCTCTTCCCGGGAGAAGGCTGCATCTCGTGGCGCGGAGATTTACATCCCCGTGCCATGTGGACGTGCACGAAGTAAACGTGCACGTCCTGTAGCCTTCAATCCTCATCCAGTGATGCAGCTGATCTCGTCGGCGTCTTCCACCAGCGAGAACACACATCACAACACCACCGCCACCTCCAAGACGTCCTCAGACTCTGAGAATTTTGCCGAGTCTACCATCAAGACACCAAAACAGGTCTCTGGTGACCACAAGAAGAAAAAGAAGATCAAAGTGACTTTCTCAGGTGGTGAAGACCACAATGCTGCACCATCACAAACAGTGAGAAAATGTGTTCACTGTGAGATAACCAAGACACCACAGTGGAGGGCAGGGCCAATGGGGCCAAAAACACTCTGCAATGCTTGTGGCGTGCGCTACAAGTCAGGGCGGCTCTTCCCCGAATACCGGCCGGCCGCCAGTCCGACGTTCTGTGCAGCTGTGCACTCCAACTCCCACAAGAAGGTCCTTGAAATGAGAAACAAAACAGTCTCCAAATCTGGTTTTGCAGCAGATTCAGAGTCCTCACCAGAACTTATTCCAAACACTAACACCAGCCTTTCACTGGAATACATGTGAAAGGAATGATCCTAGTAGTTGGAGTTTCTCTGATTCTCTTTCAATTCCTCTCTTGAGTCATCATCATCATCATGTCTTATACAAGGCTTTGAATTGCATTCTGCAAACTGCAGTAGTAAGCTTTTTTTATAGGTATCTGCAACTGCATTGTGGTTGCTGTTGTGACTGCATTAGCCATATTTGTCCACAATTTTGATGCATGACAACCACAAGTTTAAACCTTAAACCTTAAACCTTGAACCTTAGTCTTGTTATGTTTTTTATTTTTCATTTATTTTCTCATTGGGTTTTGTACAGGGCTGGAATTGGTGATAGGAGCATAGAATATGGTCATAAGTTAGCTATATTTAGAAGAGGGTTGTAATGAGAACAGAGGAAGAAGTGATATAGAGATGCAATTCAAAGAGGATAGAGTCATTAGTGTTAGCCATTTAGGTTTAGTAATGTAGCAGAACTCAGCAGGGTCATAGAACTGGTTTTTATTTTTCTTCATTTATTTTTGCTTCCAACCATCTTTCTATGTAGCAATTCTTTTTGCAGTTCATTTGTAGCCAAACTTATTAGTTGAGTCAGAAAGGATCTTTTGGAATTTTCGTTCTTTTTAATGTTTGTGTTGGGAATATTCTTTCCTAGTATCTGCAAGTAATGTTCTTGACCAATTCTCGAAAATGCAGTTTGTTTGGAGTATAAGAATATTCATCTTGATCTATTAAAAGTTCCCTTTTCTTCAACTGGTTCTGGTTCTTATGGTGTCACTACCATTTACAAGTCTAAATCTTGAAATAATTTGCCAAAAGCTTGGAAAAAGAGGATTCATATTTCACAACTTGAAATCAAATCATGTTTCATATAAGGAGATCAATTTGTTTCACACAAGTGAAAGAAAAGTTTAACAAATCACTTTTTACATATATTTTGATACACCCAATAATTTCATATAGTATAGAAATCGAGACCAAAAATATTTAAAATATTTTATTAATCTTAATAATCACTCGTTATATAACTTTATACATAACTAATAGTCTCTTATCATTTAAAAATAAAGACTAAAGATAATTTAAATACAATTTTCTATTTCAATCCACTAAAATTCTAGGAATATTATCTCAATATAAAAGCTTAAAACCAAAGCAAAAAATACCCTATTGCAAAGAAGTTACAAAAGGCAGCAACAAAAGGAAAAGGAAAAGAAGAAACAACAATGGTGGTGGGAGAAGAAATGATGATGATGATTGATAAAACACATCCATGCCTTGAAAGGTAAGACTAATGCTCCTATGTTAATCCCATTATGATGACATTGGTAGACTCTTTGTGAGGATTTGGCAACATGTCATGATCTCATGCAACTTTACAACCGACAATTAAATTAAATGATGGTAATTTGCTGCTAAATTCCATCGATTGCATCAATCATTTCATGCGAATTATTCTTTCAAAAATCTCACACACATCAACCTTGCTTTAAGTTATGCTTCATCTTAACAACTTTGATATAGACTTGTTAAGGTTTGATTCCTCTCCCTCTCCAACATTATTTATATTTGGAAAATTATATTATGATTTCTATTTTTTTACTTCTACTCTTTATTTTCTGACGTAGTTTAGTTATGTCAGTAGTATATTAATTAATTAATGATCCACACTAAATCACGTTAAAGAATAAAAGATGTAAGTTAAAAAATGGAAGTCTTAATATTATTGTCTTTTGTATTTTTATATACTCTTATTACTCTATTGTTATTGTTCTATGCATACAAAAATTAGGTCAATTTCACCACCAACCTCTTCTGCCTAATATTACTGTTACTATTCCAATGTAAGTTTTTTTTTTCTTCCGAGCTATGAATAAATATCCCTCTCTATCAAAGTAGGGTTCATATGAAAGGAGTGCACGCAACTTCTTCTATCTCTTAAGGGAAAAAAACATTAAATCAAAGCATGCCTAAATAAAAAAGTAAACATTCATATCATAATCAACTTTGAAGCTTAAAATATATAGTAAGACTATTTTATTTGTCGTTATAATATGAAGTAAAACTTTTGGGTAAAATTATTTGTCAAAAAATAATATATACTTGATTGTATTTGTTTTTATCCATCTTATATTTAGGTATGATAATGGATAACATACTGCTATTTTGTGCTCAGTGATACAATGTAAAATACTTATTTATTCATATTAAGTTTAGGGATGCTAATTTGTATAATAGTACTTTTTCCAATATTCATGCCTTAGAAAATGTACTTCATACGAAATGTTCATCCCCATACTAGAATAGTTGGTTAGTGCAAGTGTTCAGATACCACTGAAAAATGGAGAGCCCCACAATTTTATTTTATTTTTATATAATTATATAATATTTTTTTAATATTATTTTTATAAATAAAATAAAAATTATTATTTTTTATATTTTTTAAACAAAAGTATGATATATGATTAAAGAATTAATTATGAATTTTTTTAACAAAACTAGATAAGCTAGGAGTTTATAAGCTCTTAATAGTTTATAAGTTTTAGGTTGATAAACTAATTTATTGGATCAGAAGAATTTGATAAATTGGTTGATATATGTAAAAGGATGTAAGCACATAAGTGTAATATATAAATGAGATTTTGTTTTTACAAAAAACAAATATTACCAAATTATTATATTATTAAATTTTATTGTAAATTACTACTATTACTATTATTATTGGTATCTTTATTTATTTTTTATAAGCTGTGTACATATTCGTTTATTTAAAAGTCATTTTATTAAATGAATTGATATAAAAAAGTATCAATCAAATTTATTTTTTATTTATTTTCAAAAAATTTAAATGTTTTGATTTCTCAATTTAAATCATTACGTCTTGAATTTCTTTTTACAACCTTTCTGTGTGTCATCTTTATATAGTTTTCAATTTCTAATGTTTATAACTGTTTTTATTTTGAATTTCATATTAAGAAGTATTCTTAACAAACATAAAAAATAGTGTAATAATTCATTGTCTTTATAGAATTATATAGGTCATAATAGGTAAAATGAAATTAACAATAATAAAAAAAGTCATCAAGATAAAAAGGATAATAATGAAAGAAAATTAAATAAGCTAAAAGGTAGAAGTTTGGTGAAATAGCATATACTTATTAGGTAGAAGTTCATAAAATGGACTACTTTAAAATACTTGTCAAATATTTTTATGTTGATCAAATTGGTTTTTATGTTACTATAACCTTATTGGCCTTACTATAAACATACTCTATGTTGATTATTAGTTTTATTTATAGATTACATTTACAAATGTAAATACATATTAAATAAATTTTTAGTTTAAGTAACATATGGAACATTTTAATAGATCTAAAATGATAATTGAAAGTATATATATATATATATATATATATATATATATATATATATATATATATATATATATATATATATATATATATATTTTTAATAAGAAATTAATCAACTATGTTAGAAAAAAAAAGAATAAAGCTTAACGTACTTTTATTGATTTTAATCAAGTGTTGTTAAATAACAAATTGCAAACATGATTATGTTTTGTTTGTAATATAATAATTTATAAATAAATTATGTAAGATGCAAAGTGTTTTTGTCTCACAAGCAATATACTACCATTAAAATATCTTTTTAGTCCCAATTTTCGTGAAGTTTTGTCAAATAAGTCATAATTTTGGTATTGTGTTCAAATAGGTCTCAATTTTCGTCAATTTTGTTTAATTGGGTCCTTTTTTGCTAACATTGTTTAAATCATTAACGACCATGAACAGTGACTGTCACGTGTTACTTCGTAGTTTTTTAAAATTTTTTTTTATTTTTTTTAAATATCCACGTGTCAACCCAGTAGCGTGTCATGTGTCAAAGTCAATGTTCTATATTCAATTTGATCCCTATATTTGTTATTTTTGTTCAATTTTGTTTTAATTTTGTTTAAAACCAATTTTGTTCCTATCGAAGATGTGACCAAATTTAATTTTTATATCAAAGTTATAATGATGTGAATTTTAATATATTATATAAAAATATTTAATACAAAATGTGAATTTTAATATAAAAGTTAAATTTGGTTTCAATTTGGAGAGGGACCAAATTGGTTTATGTTAGCAAAAATTTGGATAAAATTGAAAAAAAATAACAAATATAAGGACCAAATTGAACATAGAACATTGACTTTGACAAGTGACATGTTGTTGTGTTAACAAGTGGACATTTAAAAAAATAAAAAATAAATAAAAAAAATCAAAAAAACCACGAAGTGACATGTGGCTGTCACTGTTCATGGCCATTAATGATTTAAACCGTGTAAGACTCGAGAAAAATTAAATAGATAATTAAATAATTATTTAATGAATGCGGGTAATGGGAATCTTTAAGGCAATAAATGTGGAATGCCATTTTTGTGCAAGTCCTCTAACACAACTAAAGGGTTCAAGTCCTATGTATGCCATTTTTGTGTGTTAATAATTTGGTATTATTTTTAATATATATATTAATCATGTTGTGGAATGTTATAATAACTAAATCATATTGATTAGCATGAAATATGAATTGGTTGAATGGTTTGGCATTGAGTTGGCATTTGCATGGGTGTGGGTTCAAACCTTAGAGGGACCCAAATGAAACTCTATTTTTGCTATTTTTAGGCTTGTCTTGAATTTGAAAGGTTAAAGGAAACCCTAGCAGACTTAGCAGCCAAGGATGGCTGAAAAGGCAGAAGATATCAAACAATTGAATGGTAATTAACATTACCATTAAACCTTAATTGCGTTTTTGACAATGAAGCATTATTAAACCACCATTATAAGGCTTATTAGTGGTAAAAAGGAGGGTTTGGTTGGTTGGAATTGGAGGAGGTACTGTGAGGAGCAAGAGTTTGGAGAAGAACGTGTCTTCTGGAGTGATAGGCGAATTGAGTTAGGAGAATAAGTTGGGAGGAAGCCATTGGTGATCATTGGAGGCTTTCAAGAAGTCAAATTTTAAGCGAGGAAACCAGGTTAGGGGAGCTCTGATTTGGTGTTTTGATGATAATTCTATGTTTTCGAGCTATATTGGATGATTGGAATGTGCATTTTAGAGTTTGCGTTGAGTTCTGTCAAATTTCTGGAAATTTTCAAAAACCGCTTGGCAGCGTTGAAGGCCCGCCAGGTGGCTCATGCCTCCAGAACCATTTCTGGGGTTTTCTGCTATGCACTGCCAAGCAGCTAAGTGCTGCCCGCCAGGTGACGGAAACTGGCTTGCACAATTCTCGCGAATGTTGATGTTTTCGTGATGTGGGGATGCTGGGGAGTGATTATTATGATATGAAAATCCTTGGTACTGTGAATGGTTATTTGTAATTGCCAAAGTGGAGCAAGATTGTATGAATTTGCGATTTTAGGGTTTATGTTGGGATCGAGGATGAATGACATAACTAATGTTATGAGAGGTGCATTGATTGCGTGTGATTGATGTTAATATGAATAGGTTATGAACCCTGGATGTGGTTTAATTGGGTGGTTGGAGAAGTTATGCTGGGTGCGGGAGGAACCTGGGCAGAATCCAGTTTTTCACGCACCGCCTGGCGGCACTGAGGCTGCCGCCAAGCGACCCATTAGCTCAGAAGAAAATTTTGTTTTGTGTGCATTCACTTTATGGGAGTTGTTTAATTGGGGAACTTGTAGAACGTGTTGTGGTGTGCGATAAACTATGTTTTAGGGTGTATGTCATTTAGTGATAATTATGAAAATTATGTGTTTGAGTTAGATGGATTAGATATTTCATAACTAATGGTTATTGTAGTGATGGTCTTATTACTTCAGTATTGGTGCAATCCTAGTTTTAAACTTAGTGACTTGAATTATAAGAAAATTAAACTGTATGTGTATGAGGCTCGGGGTATGTTGTGGATATGGGGCAGGTTTAATGCAAGTATGGATGAAGAGTATGTGTGTATGCTTAAATTGAATTGGCAGGATTTGGTTGTGTAGTTGGAATTTGATAGAGTATTGTACATTGTTTAATTGTATTGTTGCAAGGGGAGGGTACCATATGGACCATCTCTTGATTTGTTTCATTAGTGAATAAAGTAAAGCATGTTTGGGCATGTTAATATTTAATTTGGGCATGAATTAATTGTACTTGTTGTGTTTAGTTGTGGTGTTATGTCTTAATCACTATGATTGATGTGCGAAAGATGAATTTCAAGTATGGAACCTCTTAAGACACGTAAATAGTGCCAAAAAAACCAGTAGCATTGCGCTACTAGCATAGCGCCTGGCGGTGCGGGGTGAGCTGCCAGGCGGTAGGGTTTAAATCAGTGGCAGTGGCCATTGTCTGCAGGAGGCGCCTAGCGGCGGTGTTGTGTTCGCCAGGCGGTGACGGAGTAGCGTGGCTCCTGTTTGGCCGTTGGCGCATGGCGGCAAGGGTGTGGCCGTCGGGCGATTGACTTCCAGTTTCTGCCTAGCGGAGTCTAGGTGGCGCTAGGCGATTTTGGTTGCTGTGGAATTGTTGATGCGTGGATTAGTGGACTTGAAGGACTAAGTTCACTCATTTTTATGCTTGGGCTTGACGGACTAAGTTCAATAGGGGTATGGGATGTGCTTGGTGGTGGGACGCATGATGGGCATGGAACTGGTTAGTTCCCGTCGGCTACTATTGGGTGATTACATGCGTCGGACGCACAATGGGGAAGGAATAGTTTTATTCCCATTGGCTGCTATTGGGTGAGGAGTCCATAGTATGGTGATTGCGTGCGTGCTAGGGTCCAATCTAGGAAGGCTTGGATGTTTTACTACAGACGAGGAGTCTGTGGGGTTGGACTATGAGTAGGATTGGCTCGTAGGGTTGGACCACGAAAGGGATAGTTTCGTGGGAGCACAGTAAAGTCCCAAGACCTAGTTTCATGCATATGACTCATGAAGGAATATGAGATCAGGGATGGGTAATTTGCAGTTAACACATATCAGTAAATTTACTTCTTGGGATGGGTGTCATATTTATTTTATATTTATATATGCATAGCTCACCCTATTTGTTTGTGTGTGGCGATGATCGGATAATTTATTATCCGGAAGCAGATGATTTGACAGGTGAGCTAGGAGACGCTTGAGTATGGAGAGTGGGATTATATGGGCATTTGAAGACTTTGAGTTTTATGATATTTTTCATGTTTTTGGACATTAGCTATTTTAGCTTTTATAGTTGTAATAAATTTGGATTACGAACATTTATAATGTATGCAATGTTGCGACTTTTATTTCCCTGTATTTTGGGAACATGTGATTATAAATGAGGTATTATCAATATTATCACGTCTTATTTTATTTTCTTTCAATTCCCTTATTTTACTTTAAAAGTAATATTCCTTAGGGATGTTACAGTTGGTATCAGAGCAAAAGTTTTGAAAATGTTTTGGAAAAACAAATGTTTTGGGACTTTTGGGGAGTGAGCTTGCTATGCTTGTGCATGTCATTGTGTGTGTTTAAATTTAAGGAGGTAAAAATTTGTTAAACTGATGGAGTGATGTTTAACAGTTGAATATGTGGCGTATCCAAGCAATGGCATCTCATAGAAGAAGGAGAAATGCTAATGGTGCTGATGAGATTGCAGAAGCCATTCATCGTATGGTGGATGCGATACAAAATCCTATTCCAGCACAGTCGAGAGTGGCAATTGCACTAGTGAGGGTGCTGACAGTGGAGGATTTTATGCGTCATAAGCCCGCAGAATTTACAGGTGGGGCCACTCCAGATGAAGTTGATGCTTGGCTTTGCATGTGCGAAAAGATTTTTACAGTAATGAATTGTGCTGACGAGCAGAAGCTGGCTTTTGCGGTGTACCTGCTGAATAATGATGCCAAATACCGGTGGGCAGGCATGCAGTAGCAGATGCAGACTAGGGAGGAGCCAGTGACATGGGCCGATTTCAGAATCGGTTTCTTAGAGAAGTATTTTCTAGATAGCGTTAAGCAGGACAAAGAGGCGGAGTTCTTGGCCCTGCAACAGGGGAATATGTCGGTGCAAGAATATGTTAATAAATTCGAGCATCTGGCAAGGTACTATTCTCAAGCAATCACTGAAGAGTGGAGGTGCTTTAAGTTTGAGCGGGGACTCAAGCATGAACTGAAGAAGGTGATTACACCTATGATAGAAAGAAGATTTTCGGTCTTGGTGGAACAAGCCAATAGTGCATAGTATCTAGAAAGAGGGTCGACTCCAGCAAGCCGACATCAGAAGAATGTCATAGAGGTGAGGCAAATGAAGAAACCCTATAGCCGACCACAGACTTCTTAGGTTCCCACGTGTTATCAATGTGGTGGACCCCATTTAAAGAGAAATTGCCCTCAGATAACTGGTGGAGTAGGAGGATCAGGTGATCGTCGCAAGTGCTTCATATGCAACAAACCAGGCCACTTTGCCAATAACTGCCCGGAGAAGAAGAGTACTGGTGCGAAGAAGCCAACAACATCCCCAGCCGAAAGAGCTAGAGCGGCGGGTAGGGTTTTCGCTATGACCTCCACCGAGGCTACCCAGTCAGGTAACCTTATTCTTGAGCCTTGTTTGTTAATTGGCCAATCAATTTTAGTGTTGTTCGACTCTGGAGCAACACATTATTTCATTTCTAATGCATGTGTGGGGAGACTGAACCTAGAGAAACGTCATTTGGGATGTGAGTTGATTGTTTCGACTCCTTCCTCGGGTTAGGTAGCTACTAGTTCAGTCTGCGTTGGGTGTTTAATGGAAGTGGCAGGTCGCAGATTCAAGGTGAACTTGGTATGCTTGCCCCTGGAGGGACTGAATGTAATATTGGGAATGGACTAGCTGTCCAATAATCACGTCATAATTGATTGTGGACGGCGCAGTTTGGTGTTCCCAGAACATGAAGGGTTGGAGTTGATCTCCACTCGAGAAGCTATGAGAGCACTGCAAGAAGGGGCCATTTGTTTTATGGTGATGGCCAAACCAGAAAGGAAAAGTGCAGTGGAGATGATTCAGAATATTCCTATTGTCAACGAGTACTCCGATGTGTTTCCTGATGAAGTACTAGGACTGCCACCGAGCCGAGATGTAGACTTCACCATTGATTTAGTTCCTAGTGCAGGTATAGTATTTATGACTCCATACAGAATGGCGCCTGCAGAATTGGTAGAACTCAAGAAGCAAATAGAAGATCTGCTTGAGAAGAAGTTTATCCGGCCCAGTGCGTCACCGTGGGGAGCTCCGTTGCTATTAGTGAAGAAGAAGGATGAGAGTTCAAGACTTTGCGTGGATTATCGGCAGCTGAACAAATTAACAATCAAGAATAAGTATCCACTGCCGAGAATTGACGATCTGCTAGATCAATTGAAGGGGGTAGGAGTATTCTCCAAAATAGACCTACGATTTGGATACCATCAGATCTTAGTGAAGCCGAAAGACGTTCAGAAGACGGCTTTCAGGTCGAGGTATGAGCATTACGAATATGTGGTGATGCCATTTGGAGTAACAAATGCACCGGTAATATTCATGGATTACATGAATAGGATCTTTTGGCCTTGGTTAGATAAGTTTGTCATCGTCTTCATAGATGACATACTTATTTACTCAAAGACGAGAGAAAAGCACGCTGATCACTTGAGAGTTGTATTGAAGATACTCAGAGATCATCAGTTGTACGGGAAGTTGTCCAAGTGTGAATTTTGGCTAGACGAGGTACAATTTCTTGGACATGTCATCTCAGCCAAGGGTATTGCAGTGGATCCGGCTAAGATCGAGACGATGCTTAAGTGGGAGAGGCCTAAGACAGTGACTAAGGTGAGAAGTTTCTTGGGCTTGGCAGGATATTACAGGAGATTCGTGGAAGGGTTCTCAAAAAAAGTGAATCCATTGACACAACTTACAAGAAAAGATCAGTCATTCTCTTGGACTGAAAAGTGTGAAGAGTGTTTTGAGGACATGAAGAGGTGTTTGACTACCGCTTTAGTGCTAGTGATTCCTGATACTGAAAAAATGTTTGAAGTGTATTGTGATGCATCTTATCAGGGCCTGGGGTGTGTATTGATGCAAGATAGAAGGCCTGTAGCATATGCTTCTCGTCAACTGAAGGTGCATGAGAAAAATTACCCGACTCACGACTTGGTGCTAGCAGCTATTGTGTTTGATCTTAAGTCTTGGAGACACTACCTGCACGGGTCTCAATTTCAAGTTTTCAGCGATCACAAAAGCCTAAAATACTTGTTCGACCAGAAGGAGTTAAATATGAGACAGCGCAGGTGGATGGAGTACTTGAAGGACTACGACTTTGAATTGCTTTATCACCCAGGCAAGGCAAATGTCGTAGCCGATGCTTTAAGTCGTAAAAAGATGCATGTGTCCTGCATGATGGTAAAAGTGTTAGAGCTAATAGAAAAACTCCGAGATATGAATTTGGGAATACAGTTTGGGCAAGGAGTCATACAATGTAGCTTGATGAAAGTCACTAATGAGTTCTTGAATGAGATACGTGTGGCATAGGGACATGATATGGAGTTGCAACAGTTTATAGGATGGTTGGGTACAGATAAAGGAAAGGACTACCAGATGGGAGAGGACGACATCCTACGTTTCAAAGGTAGGGTGTGTGTGCCTGGAGGACCTCTATTTAGGAGGCAAATTCTGAAGGAAGGTCATCAGAGTCGTCTTAGCATACATCCTGGTATGACTAAGATGTACAAGGATTTGAAGGAGTCCTTCTGGTGGAATGGGATGAAATCAGATGTAGCAGACTTTGTTGCTCAATGTTTGGTATGTCAAAAAGCCAAAATTGAACATCAAAGGCCGGGAGGTACCCTGCAACCATTGGAAGTACCTCAGTGGAAGTGGGATAGTATTTCCATGAATTTTGTGACACACTTGTCGAAATCGACAAGAGGGCATGATTCAGTATGGGTAATAGTAGACAGATTGACTAAGTGTGCGCACTTTTTACCTATAAATCAGAAATGATCGATGGATAAACTAGCAAAAACTTATGTACGGGAGGTAGTGAGATTACATGGGGTGCCAAAGAGCATAGTGTTAGACCGGGATCCGAGATTCACCTCACGGTTTTGGCAATCTTTGCAAGCAGCCTTGGGAACTCAATTGAGGATGAGTTCAGCTTATCATCCTCAAACAGATGGTCAATCAGAGCGTACTATCCAATCCTTGGAATACTTGTTGAGGTCTTGTGTGTTGGACCATCTGGGAAACTGGAATGATGTGTTACCCTTGGTGGAATTCACATACAATAATAGCTATCATGCTAGTATTGGAATGGCACTATGTCAACACCCAATTTTGTCCGGGTTATAATGTATTTTACCTTTTTTCTCATAATCTTATTTTACTTTTATTTTTTTTTCTTTTCATCTTATTTTACTTTTATTTTTTTATTTTTATTTTTATTTTTATTTTTTATTATTATTCTATTATTATTTTATTTTATTTTATTTAATATTTTTATTTTGTTTTATTTTTATTTTATTTTTTTATTTTTTATTTTTATTTTTATTTTTTCGTTTTAATCTTATTTTATTTTATTTATTTTTGTTTTATTTACAATTTTCTTTATTTTCCTTTTTTACTTTTTATTATTTAAGAAAAAAAATGAAATGAAAAAAAAAGAAGACCAAAAGGTTAACGTAAGGTTTCTCATAGCTATGGGTGGTATCTAGCTGGTCATGGTCATGGTTTAGGGTCATGATGGCTAAAGAAGGAAGGAGCAGGAAGCAACATCTGCTTTCAGCCTTATCCCACGTCTCGAGGTGGGAAAGGAATAGAGGAAAGGCACAACAAATATCATCAGAGATCCCTTCATTCAGGACCTTCACCTTCTTCACTAAAAGGGGGCTTTTTCTCATTCTGTTCTCTACAAGATGAAAAACAACACCTTCACTCATTATGTTCACTGACTTCCCAACCATCAGTTTCCATCATCGCCAACCATCAGTTTCAGCTGCATTTTCCTTTTTTCTCATCCACTTTCATCTTAATCATTCACCTGTACAAAAATATAAAACAGAGACCCAAGAAAGCACCCACGGGCAAATCCCCTCCATTCACGTCCTCACTTCCACCTCAGACTCATTATCCATTCCAATCCCGCAGCATCCTAGTCCAATCCCGCAACATTCCCATTCGTAGAACACCACCTCAACATCACAACACCATCCCATCCTGCAAACAAAACACAAAGCAAAAAACCAAAATCATAACCCCACCCCTGCAATCCAATACCGCACCGGATCAGAACCCCATTCTAGTCTCATTTTCTCCAATCAGTCACATCCGATCAAACCCAAACAGAAAAACAGAGAAGAGAGGCCGCCAGCGGGTTGGAGCTTTGAGCAGAGAAACGTGTTCATGCCGACAGTGCTCTCTACAAGTGGTAAGGGCGCCATGGCGGCAGTCCCGCTCGCGGTGGTCTAAGCTGGCAAACGCGAGGCCGAAGCGGTGTGGCGTGCGACGGCGGAGCTCCGGGATCTGGCGTATCTCGCGCGCACGAGAAGAAACGAGAAGAGAGACGATTCTCAAAGTTGGGTTCTCGTCGGCGATCCTTCCGGTGGTGACTGGCGTCGACGGCGACGTGTCTCGCCGGTCGTGGGACTTGCGGCAGTAGCATCTGCTGCTGGAATATTAGTGGATCGAGGTAGTGGAGAAGGGGGTCTCGCGCGTTAGAGAAGAAAAAAAAAGGAAGTGTGTCGCCGGTGAGTGGTGGTCGGCGTCGTCGCCGGCGTCCCTGGCCCGCCGGAATGGGTGCGACGTCGGTGATGGTCATTGTCGGTGTTGGTTTCGCGTGGGAGAGAGAAATAAGAAACCCTCGTGGTTTCTCTTTGAGAAGAAAGGGGTTAAGGTTGTCACACCCTTTTCATGTTATTGGATATGCCCCCTTTGTTCTCCTTTTGCACCTCCCACCTTAGTATTTGCACCCCTTTTGTGTGGTTTGAATTTGTGTTTGCTCAGCACACTCCTCTGATTACTGCACGCACCCCACATCATTTTATGTCTCATTTCACGCACACCGTCAG